>RKMI01000045.1_pt1 | contig 261449 bp, 249 predicted proteins | sample 2174191 | NCBI WGS metagenome assembly RKMI01 (sample SAMN10236717, study PRJNA505201) | synthetic metagenome | isolation source: mock community containing 12 organisms: Thioclava sp. ES.032, Psychrobacter... | place: USA: Walnut Creek | collected 2015-10-01
CCCCCAACCCCCTCGCCGACCTCTGCGACGACGTCCTCGCCGTCCCCTCACCCGACAGCCAGGTCGTCCAGGAACTCCACCTCGTCTCCACCCACCTGCTCTGCGAGTACGTCGAGCAGGCGCTGCCGGCCGTGCTCGCCGCGCCGGCGAACCGGCGCCGGGCGCCCACCGGGCACACCCGCTCCGGACGGCCGGTGCGGACCGGGGTCGAGGTGGTGCTCGACGGCGGACAGGTCGAGGCGTGAGGGGGGCAAGCGTGGCGGGACCCGTGGTGGTGGTCGGTGACACCCTGCTCGACCGGGACGTCGAGGGGGTGGTGAACCGGCTCTGTCCGGACTCTCCGGTGCCGGTGCTGGACGAGACCGGGTACGTCGACCGACCCGGCGGCGCCGGCCTGGCCGCGGTCTTCGCCGCCGCTCAGGGCGCGGAGGTGGTGCTGGTCACCGCGCTGGCCGACGACGCCGGGGGCGCCCGGCTGAGTTCGCTGCTCACCGCCGCCGGCGTGCAGGTGTACCCGCTGCGGCTGGCCGGCGCCACGCCCGAGAAGATCCGGCTGCGGGCCCGCGGTCGGGTGCTGCTGCGCCACGACCGGGGCGGTCGGCCCGGCGAGCCGGGCGAGCCGTCCGAGGAGGTGCTCCGGGTGCTCGCCACCGCCTCCGCCGTGCTGGTCAGCGACTACGGCCGGGGGGTGGCCCGGCAGCCGGCGCTGCGCGCGGCGCTGGCCGCCACCCGCGCGCCGGTGGTGTGGGACCCGCACCCGCGGGGCCCGGCCGCGGTGCCCGGAGTGCACCTGGCCACCCCGAACGAGGCGGAGGTGCGGGAACTGGTGCCGATCCCGCCGGGGGCGTCCCGGCTGGCCACCGCGTCCCGGGGCGCGCAGGGGCTGCGGCGGCGCTGGCGGGCCGGCGCGGTGGCGGTGACCCTGGGCGGGGACGGCGCGCTGCTCTGCCACGCCGGGTCGACGCCGTTGGTGGTGCCGTCGCCGGCCGCCGCCGAGGGGGACACCTGCGGGGCCGGGGACCGGTTCGCGGCCACCGCGAGCCTGGCGCTGGCCCGGGGCGCGCTGGTCTCCGAGGCGGTGCAGGAGGCGGTCGGCGAGGCGTCGGCGTACGTGGCGAACGGGGGAGTGGCGACCGCGCTGCCCCCGCCGGCCGGTCCGGCGCCGGTGTCGGTGATCAGCACGGGCGACGGGGTCGGGGTGACCTCGGCCGCCACCGTGGTCGCCCGGGTCCGCGCGGCGGGCGGCACCGTGGTGGCCACCGGCGGGTGCTTCGACCTGCTGCACGCCGGTCACGTGGCGACGTTGCAGGCCGCCCGCCAGCTCGGCGACTGCCTGGTGGTCTGCCTCAACTCCGACACCAGCGTGCGCGGCCTGAAGGGACCGGACCGGCCGGTCATCCCGCAGGGCGACCGAGCGCGGCTGCTGGCGGCGATGAGCTGCGTCGACGCGGTGATGATCTTCGACGAGGCGACCCCGCACGCGGCACTGTCCTGGCTGCGCCCGGACATCTGGGTCAAGGGCGGGGACTACGCCACCGGCGCCGGGGACACCTCCGCGCTGCCGGAGGCGGAGATCCTGCGTCGCTGGGGTGGGCACACCGTGGTGGTGCCCTACCTGGACGGCCGCTCCACCACCGCGATGATCGCCGCCGCCCGGTCCACCGGTGGCCGGTCCGGCGACGCCTGCTGCGCCGCCTCGGCCGGGCATCCGGCCGCCGAGCACGGGCCGGAGGCCGGTCCGGCGTCGGGAGCGGCCGGTGCGCCACCGCCCGGCCCGGACCGGCGGCTCACCGACACCGTGCCGCCGACCGGGACGTCCGCCCGCCGGCCGACCTCGTCGGACGGGACCCGGTGAGCGGCGGGCCGCCCGGCGCCGGGCCGACCGTCCTGATCACGGGCGGGTCGAGCGGGCTGGGCGCGGCGGTGGTCACCGCGGTGGCGCGGGCCGGCGGCCGGCCGCTGGTGCTGGACCGGCGGCCGCCGGCGGACGGGGTGCCGTGGGTGGAGTGCGACCTGGCCGACACCCGGGCCGCCGAGGCCGCCACCCGCCAGTTGGCCGAACGCTCCGGTGGCCTGGACGCGGTGGTCACCGCGGCCGGTATCGACGTCCCCGGCAAACTCGCCGACGTCCCCGGCGAGACCTGGGACCGGATCGTCACCGTCGACCTGCTCGCCACCGCCGCAGTGGTCCGCGCCGCGCTGCCGTTCCTGCAGGCCTCCCGCGGCACCATCGTCACCGTCGCCTCCACCCTCGGCATCAAGGCCGTCAGCGACGCCACCGCCTACTGCGCCGCCAAGTTCGGCGTCGTCGGCTTCACCCGCGCCCTCGCCGCCGAACTCGCCGGCACCATCAGCGTCACCCTGCTCATCCCCGGCGGCATGCGCACCGCCTTCTTCGACGACCGCGACCCCACCTACCAACCCGGCCCCGACGCCCACCTCAACGACCCCGCCGACACCGCCAACGCCATCATGTTCGCCCTCACCCAACCCGCCGGCTGCGCCATCCGCGAAATGATCGTCTGCGCCGACCAAGAAACCAGCTACCCGTGATCCTCACCCTCCGCGCCCTCGGCGTCGGCGACCTCGCCACCGCCACACCCGCCCTCCGCGCCCTCCGCGCAACCCACCCCGACCACGAGATCACCCTCGCCGCACCGGGCTGGCTGGCCCCACTGGTCAACCTCATCGGCGGCATCGACCACCACCTCCACACCCCCGGCCTCGACCCCCTCACCTGGACCGGCCCACCCCCCGACATCGCCGTCAACCTGCACGGCCGCGGACCCCAGTCCCACCGCATGCTCGCCACCACCCGACCACGCCGACTGCTCGCCCACACCAACCCCGACGCCGGACACCATGACGGCCCCGCCTGGCGCGACGACGACCACGAGATCGACCGCTGGTGCCACCTACTGGCCTGGTACGACATCCCCACCGACCGCACCAACCTCGAACTGCACCGCCCCACCCCGGACGGAATCCCGACCGGGGTCACCGTGCTGCACCCGGGCTCCAAGATCGTGGCGAAACGATGGCCACCCGAGCGGTTCGCCGCGCTGGGCCGCGAGCTGACCGGCCGGGGGCACCGGGTGGTGGTGACCGGCAGTGCCGGCGAGCGGAGCGTCGCCGAACGGGTCGCGCGGCTGGCCGGTCTGCCGGGGGACGCGGTGCTGGCCGGCGAGACGAACCTCGGCGAGCTGGCCGCCCTGGTCGCGTACGCCCGGCTGGTGGTCAGCGGCGACACCGGCGTGGCGCACCTCGCCACCGGCTACCGCACCGCGTCGGTGGTGCTGTTCGGCCCGGTGGCCCCGGCCCGGTGGGGGCCGCCGCCGGACCGGCCGTGGCACCGGGTGATCTGGGCCGCGAGCAGGGATGACCCGGCGTGGGACGGGGTAGGAAGCCACCCGACGTTGGCGGCCGTCGGCGTCGACGAGGTGCTGGCCGCCGTGGACGAGGTGGAACGGGCGGTGCGGGTCTCCGGTGCGGTTGCGGCGTAGTGATCCGGGCAGGCCGGGGTACGGGCGTCGCCGGCGCGGCAAGGGCTGGCTCTTCGTCGACCCGGCCGGCCAGCCGGTCCGTGACCCCGACGAGCTGGCCCGGCTGCGCGAGCTGGTCATCCCGCCGGCCTGGCAGGACGTCTGGATCTCGCCGTACCCCAACGGGCACATCCAGGCGACCGGCATCGACGCGGCCGGGCGCAAGCAGTACCTCTACCACCCGGTCTGGCGGCAGCGGCGGGACGAGGCGAAGTTCGACCACGTGCTGGAGGTGGCCCGCCGGCTGCCGGTGCTGCGCAAGCGGGTGACGGAGGACCTGCACTGCCGGGGCCTGTGCCGGGACCGGGTGCTGGCCACGGTCACCCGGCTGCTGGACATGGGCATGTTCCGGGTCGGCAGCGACCAGTACGCGGCCGGCGACGACCCCACCTTCGGGGTGGCCACCCTGCGCCCGGAGCACGCCCGGTCCCGGGGCGGCTGCGTGGTCTTCGAGTTCCCGGCCAAGGGTGGCATCGAGCAGGTCCGCCGGATCGAGGATCCGGAGCTGTGCCGGGTGCTGATCAACCTGCGCCGCCGGCGCCGCCGGGCGGACCGGCTCTTCGGCTACTGGGACGGCCGGGACTGGCGGGACGTGCGCAGCGACGAGGTCAACGACTACCTGCGCGACGCCAGCGGCGGGGAGATGACCGCCAAGGACTTCCGTACCTGGCACGCCACCGTGCTGGCGGCCACCCAGCTCGCCACGGCTGGTACGCAGCGCTCCGCCACCGCCCGCAAGCGGGCGGTCGCCGCGGTGATGCGTGAGGTCGCCGAGCTGCTCGGCAACACCCCGACGGTGGCCCGCACCTCGTACGTGGACCCGCGGGTGGTCGACCTCTACCACGACGGCGTGCTGGTCCGGGTGGAGCGCGACGCGCCGCGCGAGCACGCCGAGCGGGTGGTGCTGGAGCTGTTGGAGGAGGCCTGACCGGCTCCGCCGACGGTCCTGGGGGAGGCGCGGCGGAGCCGGGGTCAGGACGTCCCGCCGGACGAGACACCGGGCGACCGCCCGCCGCCGCCACGGACGGCGGGCGCCTCGCCACGGCCCCCGTTCGCGGGCGACCGCGCCGGGCGGCAGCGCCGGCGGATCGACCGCGTCGGGGCTCAGTCTGCCGGGTCCGAGTTGACCGCGGGCGCCGAGCTGTTGACGATCCGTGCCGGCTCGGCCCGCGCGCTGCGCCAGGTCTGCGGCGCCATCCCATGGGTGGCCCGGAACACCCGACTGAAGTGGGCCTTGTCGCGGAAGCCCCAGCGCGCCGCGATGGCCTGGATCGGCTGCTGGCGCAGGGCCGGGTCGAGCAGGTCGTGGCGGCAGCGGGCCAGCCGCAGGTCGCGCACGTACCCGGCGACCGTGGACTCCTCCGCCTCGAAGAGCCGGTGCAGCGTCCGCAGCGAGATGTGGTGGGCGTCCGCGATGACCTGGGGACTCAGCGTCGCGTCGCCGAGGTGCCGCTGGACGTACGCCTGGATCTGGGTGAGCAGGGCCCGGCGGCGCACCTCGGCCGGGACGGCGTCCTCGGCCACCAGGTGCCGACCGAGCAGGGTGGACGCCAGGTCGAGCCCGATGGTGCCGAGCCGGGCGGCGTCGCTGGCGTGGTACTGCTCGGGGTGGGTGGTCACCTGGAGCAGGTACTGGGCCAGCAGCGCGCCGATCCCGTCGGTGCCGGACATCCGGCCGCCGAGCAGCGGGCTCAGCCGCTGCGGGGGCAGCGGCAGCGCGCTGTGCGGGATGATCGCCACGACCGAGTTCGCCAGCCGCCGCCCGTGGTCCGCGCCGTGATGGCTGACGTCGTGCGGGCGGGAGCCGTCGTAGAAGGTGAACTCGCCCGGCCGCAGGGTGCTGCGCCGGCCAGCCTGACTGGCCGCGCTCTCGCCGTCGACGGTCAGCGCCAGCAGGTAGCACTCCGGGTCCGACTGGCGGACCAGCTTGCCGGTGCGGGTGGCGTCCAGCGAGGGGTACCGGTAGGTGGCCAGCTGGATCGGCCCCAGGTCGACGAACTCGGCCCGGGCCGGGAAGTCGTGCGTGTGCTCGGTGCGGATCCGCAGCGGCGCCGTGGAGCGCGCGACCAGGTCGAGCCACATGCCGAACCGGTCGGCCGGCGCCACCACCGTGGTGTCGACGGTGCTCTGGTGCAGCATCCGCTCCTCCTCCCGTACGGCACCTTATTGTCCACGCCGGGGCCGCCCGCGCCGGGCCCGCTGCGGTTGACCATCCGTGCCGTCCGCGGGTCAGTCCGGCGGTGGCGAACCGCCCCGGTGCGACTCCCGGTACGCCCGCGGACTCAACCCGTACTCGGCCCGGAAGATCCGGCTGAAGTGTGCCTTGTCGGTGAACCCCCAGCGCCGGGCGATGAGGTGGACCGGCTGCTGGCGCAGCAGCGGATCGCCCAGCTCGCGCCGGCACCGGTGCAGCCGGCGGGTCCGGATCAGGCCGGCCACCGTCTCGTCCTCGGCCTGGAAGAGCCGGTGCAGCGTGCGGAGCGAGACGTGGTGGGCGTCGGCGACCAGTTGCGGACTCAGCGCCGGGTCGTCCAGGTGCCGCTCGATGAAGTCGCGGACCTGGCTCAGCAGCGCCCGCTGCCGGACGTCCACCGGCAGCCGGTCCTCGACGTCGAGGTGGCGGGCCAGCAGCGCGGAGATCAGGCTCACGGTGACCTCGGCCAGGTACGGCGCGTCGGCCGGACGGAACTGCTCGGGATGCCCGGTGACGTGGTGCAGGTGCCGGGCCAGGAGCAGGCCGGGACCGTCCGAGCCGGACATCCGGGCCGCGCTGAGGTGGGCCACCCGGTCCGGGTCGAGCGGCAGCAGCGTACGCGGGACGACGGCGGTGACCGCGCCGGCCGGGTCGGGTCCGCCGGCCGCCCCGGCGTGCTCCAGCGTGTGCGGGCGGCCCCAGTCGATCAGGGTGAAGTCGCCGACCGGTATCGCGGCCCCGCGCCGGCTGGCGCTGATCGACGACCGCCCGCTCACGGTCAGGGCGACCTGGAAGACCTCCGGATCCGCCTGGCGGATGAGCCGCGGGGTCCGCCGGCCGACCAGCGACTGGTACCGGAACCGGGTGAGCGCGACGGCGCCCAGGGCGACCGTGCGGGCCCGGCCGCGGAAGTCGTCGGCGTGGTCGCTGGTGAGGGCGACCGGCGCGGACGCCCGGCCGGCGAGCTCCACGAACAGCGGGAAGCGGTCGGCCGGTGACACCACTGTGGTGTCCACCATCTCGACCTGAAGTGCCGCCATCTGGATCTCCTTGCCTGGTCCCGGGACATTCTCGTCGAACCCGCCGGGCCGGGCCAGACGGCCCGACCACGCGGGGGGCCTGACCCTGCGGGCGGCCGGGCCACGCGGGCGGCCGTTCCATGCGGGCGGCCGGGACTCAGGCGGCGGACCGGGCCTGGACGAGGACCTCGATGCCGTCGAGCAACCGGTCGAGACCGAACCGCCACTCGGCGTCGAACTCCTCGGTGTCCTCGACGATCTCCTCGGTGAACAGTTGCCGGATCCCCGGGTAGGAGCCGCCCCGGGTGAGTCGTTCCAACTGCTGCCAGTAGCGCACGCCCAACTCCTCGGGGCTCTGCCCGGCCCGGGCCGCCGCCTCGGCGAGGTCGGCGGTGAGCGTCGCCCAGTTGCGGGCGTACCCGCTGACCAGCAGGACGGTGGAGACCCGTTCGTCGGCGCGCAGGCCGGTGCCGCGCAGCGCGGCCAGCCCGTGCTCCAGCCAGCGCACCCCGTTCGGGCCCATCGGCGGGCCACCGACCGGCACGTGCCGGATCCACGGGTGCCGCCGGATGGCCTCGATGTTCCCGGCGGCCCACCGGGCCAGCGCCGGCCGCCACCCCTCGTCCGGTCGGCGGGGCTCCGGCGGTGCCCCGTACGCGGCGTCCGCCATCAGTTCGAGCAGGTCGAGCTTGGCCGGCACGTAGCGGTAGAGCGACATCGTCGCCACGCCCAGTTCGCTCGCCACCCGGCTCATCGACACCGCGGCGAGACCGTCGGCCTCGGCGACCTTGATGCCGGCGGCGAGCACCTGCCCCAGGGTGAGGCTCCGCTTCGGCCCCTTGCCAGGGCGTTCGCGTAGGCCCCAGGCGAGCTCGATGCTCTCGGGCAGGTCGACGTCGGAGTCGCTCATCCTCACCTCTCGGTCCGGGCTTGACCGCCATCCTAGCTTCTGCGTATGGTCTACGCAGTAAAGCGTATGACATACGCAGAACACGGAGGGTGAGACATGACAGCGCCTCCGGCGGTGGAGACCGTCGACCTCTGCAAGTCGTACGGCGGCGTCGCCGTACTCGACCGGCTGACCATGCGGGTCGCCCGGGGCACCGTCCACGCGCTGCTCGGCCCGAACGGGGCCGGCAAGACCACCACGGTGCGGATCCTGGCCACCCTGACCGCGCCGGACGGCGGCACCGCCCGGGTGGACGGGCACGACGTGGTCCGTGAGCAGCGACGGGTACGGCGGGTGATCAGCCTCGCCGGCCAGCACGCGGCGCTCGACGACGGCCAGACCGGCCGGGAGAACCTGGAGATGATGGCCCGGCTGGCCGGGCGGAGCCGGGCCGGGGCCCGCCGGCGGGCGGCCGAACTGCTGGAGCGGTTCGACCTGGTCGACGCGGCCGGCCGCCGGGTCGCCACCTACTCCGGCGGGATGCGCCGCCGGCTCGACCTGGCCGCCAGCCTGGTCGGCGAACCCTCGGTGATCTTCCTCGACGAGCCGACCACCGGCCTGGACCCGCGCAGCCGGCAGGCGCTCTGGGACGTGGTCGGCGAACTGGCCGCGACCGGGGTGAGCGTGCTGCTCACCACTCAGTACCTGGAGGAGGCCGACCGGCTCGCCGACCGGGTCGCGGTGCTGCACGGCGGCCGGCTCGCCGCCGAGGGCACCGCCGCCGAGCTGAAGCACCGGTACGGGGCGCAGCGCCTGCAGCTGACCCTGCGCGACGCGGCCAGCTTCGCCGCGGTCGACCGGGGACTCGGCGACCGGGTGACCCACCGGGACCCGGCCCGGCGGGACCTGGAGGTGGCCACCGACGGCAGCGCGCCGGGCATCCGCGACCTGCTCGACGAGGTGGACCCGGACCGGCGGGCGGTGGCCGCGTTCACCGTGCGCAGCGCCACCCTCGACGACGTCTTCCTCACCCTCACCGGGCGACCGGTGACCGCCGACCGGGAGGTCGCCCATGTCTGAGCTGACCGCGCGGCGCGCCGGCACCACCGTGATGATCGGCCGCTGCGTACGGCTCTCCCGGCGCAACGTCGACGCGCTGCTCACGTCGCTGCTGCTGCCGGTGATCCTGATGGTGCTCTTCGTCTACCTCTTCGGCGGCGCGATCGACACCGGCACCGCGTACGTCACCTACGTGGTCCCCGGCGTGCTGCTGCTCTGCGCCGGCTTCGGCGCGGCCGGCACGGCGGTGAGCGTGACCACGGACCTCACCAACGGCGTGGTGGAGCGGTTCCGCACCATGGACGTCAGCGCCACCGCGATCCTCGCCGGCCACGTGGTGGCCAGCGTGGCGCGCAACCTGGTCTCCACCGTGCTGGTGCTCGCGGTCGCGGTCGCCATCGGCTTCCGGCCGACCCGCGACCCGCTGAACTGGCTGGCCGCCCTCGGCGTGCTGCTGCTGTTCCTGCTGGCCGTCTCCTGGCTGTCGGCGGCGTTCGGGCTGCTGGCCCGCACGCCGGAGGCCGCCAGCGGGTTCACCTTCCTGGTGATGTTCCTGCCCTACCCGAGCAGCGCGTTCGTGCCGGTGGAGACGATGCCGGGCTGGCTGCGCGGGTTCGCCGACCACCAACCGGTCACCCCGGTCATCGAGACGCTGCGGGCGCTGTTGCTGGACACCCCGGCCGGCTCCGCGCCGGCCCGGGCGGTGGCCTGGTGCCTCGGCATCCTGCTGGTCGCGATGGCGCTCGCCGCGGTGCTGTTCCGGCGGCGGGTCGGCTGAGCCGGAGCACGGACGACGGCGGCGCCGGACCCTGGTCCGGCGCCGCCTGGGTACGTGCCCGGTCAGTCGTTGAGGACCTGCGCGAGCCGGTCCCGGAACCGCCGCTCGGAGGGGCTGACCGCGTCCCCGCCGAGGCCCAGGATGCCGCCGGTGGACGCCGCGCCCACCACCTGGTCGGCGATCTCCACCAGCCAGTGCTTGTACGCCCCGGCCTGCCCCTCGTCCACCCGCTGGGCCAGCAGCGCGGCGGCCGCCTTCGCCCGGCCCAGCACGTCGTCGATCATCGCCTGCGGGTCCGCCGGCTCGATGACCGGCAGTTCCTCGCCGGCCTCCGGGTCGCCGACCCGGGTGACGATCTCGCCGGCCACCGCCGCGACCAGCGGGCTGGCCGACTCGCGGCCGGCCGACACGGTCTCCAGCCCGGCCGCGTTCTCGGCCCTGGTGCGCCGGGTGCCGTCCGACTCGGCGGCGCTCGCCGCGGTCAGCACCGACTGCGGCAGGCCGACCAGCAGCCCCCACTCCTCGTCGGAGAAACCGAATCCGGTGTACGCCGGCTGCTCGATCACGGCAACGCCCCTTCCGCCTGTCCTGCTCGTCGTTCACGTCCGTGGGCCCGGCGACGGCGCCCGGCCCAGGCTAGTCCAGTGTCAACAGGCCCTGTTCGGACACCACGCTGACGGACAGGGTCTTGTACCCCACCTCGTCGAAGAGAACCGTCATCCGGTCGTCGTCGTAGCTGAGCACCAGCCCGGGCCCCCACTCCGGGTGGCGCACCTGGCTGTGCACCGGGAACGGCCCGACCGCCCCGTTGTCCGGCGTGCTGGTGCCGGCGTGGCAGTTGTCGCAGTGCCCGCAGACCTGGGTCATCTGCTCGCCGAAGTAGGCCAGCAGGGTCTGTCCCCGGCACGCGGTGGTCTCGGCGAAGGCCCGCATCATGTCGGTCCGGGACCGGGTGACGCTCTGCTGCCGCTCCGCCTCGGCCAGGGCGGCTGCCGCCGCGTCGACCGGGGTGGGCGAGTAGCGGGGCGCGCCGATCCGCTGCCGGCCATGCGGCTCGGCCGCGCCGATATGCTCCAGCAGGGCCAGGTACTGGCCGAGCTTGCGCGGTCCGAGGCCGGTCAGCTCGCGCAGCTCCTTCTTGCTGGTCGGCTTGCGGCGCAGCAGCGCGGCCAGGTCCCGCAGCTCGGTGGCGTCGGGCAGCCCACCGGTGAAGAACCGCTGCAGCCCGACGTCCTCGGCCTGCCAGAGCAGCAGCACCCGGGCCGGTTCGCCGTCCCGGCCGGCCCGGCCGATCTCCTGGAAGTAGCTGTCCGGCGAGTCGGGCAGTGCCATGTGGACCACCCAGGCGATGTTCGGCTTGTCGATGCCCATGCCGAACGCCGAGGTGGCCACCATGATCGGCACCCGGTCGGCGAGGAACGCCTCGTGCAGCTCGGCGCGGGCGCCGGCCGGCATGCCGCCGTGGTAGTACTGCGCCGGGAAACCGGCGTCGGTGAGCCGGGCGGCCAGCTCCTCGGCGGCGCGGCGGGTGGGCACGTAGATGATGCCGGGTCGCTGGTCGTCGCGGAGCAGGGCGATCAACCGCCGCCACCGGTAGTCCTCGGTGGGGCAGTGGGCAACCTCCAGGAACAGGTTGGGCCGGTCCAGCCCGGAGACCACCACCTCGGGGTCGCGCAGCCGCAGCCGGGTGACGAGGTCGTCGCGTACCGGCGGTGAGGCGGTGGCGGTCAGCGCGACCACCGGCGGCCGGCCGATGCCCTCGACGAGGTGGCCGAGCGCCAGGTAGTCGGGGCGGAAGTCGTGGCCCCAGGCGGAGATGCAGTGCGCCTCGTCGATCGCCACCAGGCCGGGGCGCAGCGACCGCACCTCGGCCATCCGGTCCGGGTTGGCGAGCTGTTCCGGGGTGATGAAGAGGAACTCCGCCCGGCCGGCGCGGATCTCGGCGATCGCCTCCGCCTGCTGGGCGGGCGACTCGTCCGAGCTGATCCGCACCGCGCGCAGCTCCGGCCGCTGGCGTTCGTTGAGCGCCGCGATCTGGTCCTGCTGCAGGGCGAGCAGTGGGGAGATCACCACCGTCGGGCCGGGGATCAGGCTCGCCGGGATCTGGTAGATCGCCGACTTGCCGGCCCCGGTGGGCAGCACCACCAGGGCGTCGCGTCGCTTCATCACCGCGCGCATGGCGGCCAGTTGGTTGGGGCGCAGCGCGGTCCAGCCGAACAGGCTGCGCGCCGCGCGGCGCAACGTCCTCGAGTGCGTGGTCAGCTTCATCGAGGGCCGGAGGTACCCGGGCTGATCACCGGCGAAACGCCGGTCCGGGGTGGCGTGAGCGGCGGGTCTACGACCGGTCCGGGACCGGGGTGGCCGCGGGTCAGCGCAGCCGGGGGAGCACCTCGCGCTGGTAGAGGTCGAACAGGCCGGCGGAGTTCGGGCCGGTGTTGGCCACGTAGACCTCGTCGAAACCGGCCTTGGCGTACTGGTCGATCATCTCCAGGTGCGCCTCGGCGCTGTTGCCGCAGACGAAGGACTCCTTCATCATCTCCGGCTTGACCAGCTGGGCGGCCTGCTCGAAGTGCCGCGGCGAGGGGAGTACCTGGGACAGCTCGCCCGGCACCCCGGCGTTCGGCCACCGCTCGTACGCGATGCGCATCCCCTCCTCCTCGCTGTCCGCGTACGCGGCCTTGAAGCCGGCCTGGCACGGCTTGGCGCCCCCGCCGCCGTCGCGGAACCGGCGGACCAGCTCGGCGTCGGGCATGGTGCTGACGTAGCCGTCGCCGATCCGGGCCGCCAGGTCGACCGCCTTCGGGCCGAAACCGGAGACGTAGACCTGCGGCGGGGTCTCCGGCAGCGTGTAGATCCGGGCGTGCTCGACGGTGTAGTGCCGGCCGTGGTGGTTGACGAAGCCGCCCTGCCACAGCTCGCGCATCACCGCGACCGCCTCCTCCAGCATCTCCAGCCGCACGTCGGTCTGCGGCCAGGCGTCACCGAGGATGTGCTCGTTGAGCGCCTCGCCGGAGCCCACGCCGAGCACGAACCGCCCGGAGTGCAGCACCGCGCTGGTCGCCGCCGCCTGGGCGAGCACCGCCGGGTGGATGCGCACGGTCGGGCAGGTGACCGCGGTGGTCACCGGCAGCCGGCAGACCTGGCTGAGCGCGCCGATCATCGACCAGACGAAGGGGCTCTGCCCCTGCGCGTCCACCCACGGGTGGTAGTGGTCGGAGATCCACAGTCCCTCGAAGCCGGCCCGCTCGGCGCCGCGCGCCTGCTCCAGCAGCTCGGCCGGCGTGAACTCCTCACAGGACAGGAAGTATCCGATCTTCATGGTTCCCCCTCGCCGCGTCGCGGTCGCGCACCTGGTCAACGAGGGAACCGGTACCCCGGCGGTCGCCGCCCACACCCGTGGCGCCCGCGGCCGGCGGTCAGCGCCGGAACATCGCCCGGATCGCGGCCAGCAGCAGCAGGCCGCCCACCACCACGCCGAGCAGGCGTACGCCGGGGACGTCGGCCGGGCTCGTCGCGTCGGCCAGCAGCGCGGGATCCATCCCCGCACTCTCCCCAGCCCGCGGCCGGAGGGCAACTGTAAGGTTTATTGACTATTTGACCGACCGGTGTGACCATGGCAGCACCGCCGGGTGGCGGGGCCGCCACGGGCGGTGCGGACGGGGGTAACGGGGGGCTGCATGATCGAGCGAACGGGCAACCTGGCGGCACTGGCATCCGCCGTCCTGCAGCCCGGATTCGTCGGCACCACCCCACCCCCCTGGATCTGCCGCTGGCTCGGCGAGGGCCTCGGCTCGGTGGTCCTCTTCGCCCGCAACGTGGTCGACCCGGCGCAGGTCGCCGCGCTCACCGCCACCCTGCGCGCCGAGCGGCCGGACGTCATCGTCGCGATCGACGAGGAGGCCGGCGACGTCACCCGGATCGAGTCCGGTCGGGGCAGCTCCCGGCCGGGCAACCACGCCCTGGGCGCGGTCGACGACCCGGCGCTGACCGAGGAGGTCGCCCGCGACCTGGGCGGGGAGCTGGCCGGGCTCGGGATCACCCTGGACTACGCCCCGGACGCGGACGTCAACTCCAACCCGGCGAACCCGGTGATCGGTGTCCGGTCGTTCGGCGCCGATCCGGCACTGGTCGCCCGGCACACCGCCGCCTGGGTCCGGGGTCTGCAGTCCGGCGGGGTGGCCGCCTGCGCGAAGCACTTCCCGGGGCACGGCGACACCCGGGTCGACTCGCACCACGACCTGCCCCGGATCACCGGCGACCGGGCCCGGCTGGACGCCGTGGAGCTGGCCCCGTTCCGGGCCGCGGTGGCCGCCGGGGTGCAGGCGGTGATGACCGGTCACCTGCTGGTTCCCGCGCTGGACCCGGAGCTGCCGGCCACCCTCAGCGACCGGATCCTCAGCGGCCTGCTCCGCGACGAGCTCGGCTTCAGCGGCGTGGTGGTCACCGACGCGGTCGAGATGCGCGCGGTCGCCGACCGGTACGGCTTCGCCGGCGCGGCGGTCCGCGCGCTCGCCGCCGGCGCCGACGCGATCTGCATCGGCGGTGAGCGGGCCGACGAGGCCGCCGCCCGGGAACTGCGGGACGCCATCGTCGCCGCGGTGGTCTCCGGCGAGCTACCCGAGGAGCGCCTCGCCGAGGCGGCCAAGCGGGTCGGCCAGCTCGCCGCCTGGACCGTCGCGGCCCGCGCCGACCGGCCGCCCCGGACCGCCACCGGCGCCGAGGGCTCGGCCGTCGGGCTGGCCGCCGCCCGCCGGGCGCTGCGGGTCACCACCACCCCGGCGGGTCGGGGCGCGCTGCCGCTGGCCGCCGCCGCGTACGTGGTGGAGCTCGAGCCGCCGCGCAACATCGCCATCGGCGCCGAGACCCCCTGGGGCATCGGCGCCCCGCTGGCCGACCTGCTGCCCGGCACCACCACCGTCCGCTACGCCGAGGCCACCGTGCCCGCCGACCCGACCGCCGCCGCGGCTGACCGGCCGGTCGTGCTGGTGGTGCGCGACCTGCACCGGCACGGCTGGATGCGGGCCGCGGTGGACCGGGCGCTGGCCGCCCGGCCGGACGCGGTGGTGGTGGAGCTGGGGGTGCCCGCCCTGGTCGCCGGGGCGGTGCACGTCGCCACGCACGGTGCCACCCGGGCCGGTGCCCGCGCCGCCGCCGACCTGCTCGCCGGCCGCTGACCAGCCGCCCGGACGGCCGCGCCGACGGGGCGGAGTGGAGCCGGTCAGGGGCGGGCGACGACCAGGTCGTTGTACTCGGGGTGGCGGTCGATGAAGGCGGCCATGAACGGGCACTGGGGCACCACCCGGCCGCCGCGCTCGCGCACCTGGTCCAGGGTCGCCCGGATCAGCGCCGCGCCGACACCCATGTTCTGGAACCGCGGTTCCACCTCGGTGTGGCTGAAGAGCAGCACCTCGCCGCGCGGGAGGTAGGCGGTGAACCCGGCCAGCGCGTCGTCGACCAGGATCTCGAAACGGTGCTTGGCGGGATTGTCCTCGACCAGGGTGCTCACCCGGCCATTCTGCCCCCGCCGTCGGCCAGCCGGCCCAGTTCGGTGAGCAACCGGTCCACCTCGTCGGCGGTGTTGTAGTGGTAGATGCTGGCCCGCACCGCCCCGCCGCTGTCGCGCAGCCCGAGCGCCTGGAAGTACTCGTAGGCGTAGTAGTCGCCGGCGGAGAGGCAGCAGCCCGCCGCACCCAGGGCGGCCTGGGTCCGCGCGGGGGAGAGCCCGTCGACCCGGAACGAAACCGTCGGGCAGCGGCGGGCCGGCGCGGCGAGCACCCGCACCCCGGGCAGTGCGGCCAGGCCGGCCAGCAGCCGGTCCAGCAGCGACTCCTCGTACGCCTGAGCGGCGGCGAGGCTGGCCCGCAGCCGCTCCCGGCGGGTGCCGGTGGCGGCCGGGTCCAGCCCGGCCAGGTGGTCCACCGCCGCGGCGACCCCGGCCAGCAACGGGAAGCTGGGGGTACCGAACTCGAAGCGGTCCGGCACGGCGTCCGAGGAGGGCACCAGCTTCGCCGGGCGCAGCCGCTCCCAGCGGGCCGGGTCGGCGGCCATCGCCGCCAGGTGCGGCCCGGACCACTTGTAGGCGCTGGTGACCAGGAAGTCGGCGCCCAGCGAGGCGAGGTCGGTGGGGCCGTGCGGCACCGCGTGCACCCCGTCGACGCAGACCAGGGCCCCCACCGCGTGCGCGGTCTTGGCGATCGCGGCCACGTCCGGGACGGTGCCGACGGCGTTGCTGCCAGCGGTCACCGCGACCAGCCGGGTCCGCTCGCCGACCAGGTCGGCGTACTGGCCGGCGGGCAGTTCGCCGGTGTCCCGGTCGAACTCCGCCCAGCGCACGGTGGCGCCGGCCGCCTCGGCGGCCTGCACCCACGGGCGCACGTTCGCGTCGTGGTCGAGCCGGGAGACCACCACCTCGTCGCGCGGTCGCCAGCCGGCGCCGAGCGTACGGGCCAGGGTGTAGGTGAGCGCGGTCGCGCTCGGGCCGAGCACCACCCCGTCGGGTTCCGCGCCGAGCAGGTCGGCCACCGCGGCGCGGGCCGTCGCCACCTGCTCCAGCGACCGCCGGCCGGGGGTGAACGCGGCGCTGCGGTTGCCGGTCGCCGCCCGCATCGCCGCGCTCACCGCGTCGATCACCGGGCCGGCGGTCTGGGTGCCTCCGGCTCCGTCGAAGTGGACGAAGCCCTCGGCCAGTGCGGGGTACGCGGCCCGGGTCCGGGCGATGTCGAACGGCATGCCCGGGACCCTAACCCGACCCGCGAGCAGCGGTCGCGCCGACCGGAGCGGGGCCGGCGGGCCGGCGGGTTGATCACCGCGGGCGGCCGGGGTCGCCGGTGTCTCGTACCCTTGGCCGGGTGACGAACCGACGCGTTGACTTTCCGCTGACCCCCACCCGCCGGGCCGCCGGCCTGCTGGCCGGCCTGGCGCTCGGCGTCGCCGTGCTGGCCGGTTGCAGCTCCGACGGCGCCTCCACCGACTGCGGGCTGGACGCCTGCACGGTCACCTTCGACCGCGGCGTCGACGCCAGCGCCACCATCCTCGGCGTCGAGGCGAAGCTGATCGGCGCACAGGGCGACCAGGTGACCGTCGAGGTCGCCGGCGAGCAGTTGACGCTCACCGTCGGCCAGCAGGCCGCCGAGGTCGGCGGCCTCGGGGTGACCGTGGACAGCGTCACCGACCAGGAGGTCAAGATCCGCGTTTCCCGCAACCCGGGGAGCTGACCGGGCCGGGGCGGCGGTGGCTCGACGTTTGGAAATCTTCGCGTTCGGAGATTGTGGCGCCATGTCACTCACCTGGAACGCGGAAGCCACCGCCGCCCGCACGGCGAACAGCCGGTGGCTCGAACTACTGGCCCGGGTCGGTTTCATCGGCTACGGCATCGTGCACCTGCTCTTCGCCTGGTTGGCGCTGCAGATCGCGTTCGGCAACTCCGCCGACGACGGCGACCAGTCCGGCGCGCTGCGTACCCTCGCCGCCCAGCCGCTGGGCAGGTTCCTGGTCGTCGCGATCGCCGTCGGCCTGCTCGCCATGGCCATCTGGCAGGCGCTGGAGGCGGCCGTCGGGCACCGCGTCGAGCGGGGCAAGGAACGGGTCTGGGAGCGGCTGGCGTCGCTCGGCCGGACCCTCGTCTACCTCTACTTCGCCTGGACCGCCTACAAGGTGTTCTCCGACGCCGGCTCGAACAGCGCCGACCAGCAGGAGGCGCTCACCGGGCGGGCGATGGAGTCCAGCGGCGGCCGCTGGCTGGTCGGGCTGGCCGGGCTGGTGCTCGCCGCGATCGGCGTCGGTCTGGTGATCTACGGGCTCGTCAAGCGCTTCGAGAAGCACCTCAAGCTCGGCGAGATGCGGCCCCGCACCCGGCAGTTGGCGCGCCGACTCGGCATCGCCGGCTACGTCGCCAAGGGCATCGCGTACGGCATCGCGGGCCTGCTGGTGATCGTGGCCGCGGTGAACTACGACCCGGAGAAGGCCCGTGGCCTGGACGCCGCGCTGCGTACGCTGCGCGAGCAGTCGTACGGCCAGGTCCTCCTCACCCTGGTCGCCCTCGGTATCGCCGCCTTCGGCATCTTCTGCTTCCTCCAGTCCCGCTACCGGAAGGTCTGAACTGGTCGATTCCGGGTCAGCCGGGCACCATTGGGCCTTTGCCCGTAGCACCACCGCCCGGTTGGAGGGAGCAGTACCTGTGCAGAGTTACCTCGGTACGATCGTCGCCGCGCTCGCCGCGGCGGCGATCGCACTCACCCTGGTCGAGGTGGTGCACCGGGTGATCCGCCGGCTCGGCCGGCGCTCGCTGCTGATGACCGAACTCACCGACCACGCGCACCGACCGTTCCAGGTGGTCGCCACGGTGCTCGCGGTCCAGTTCGCCGTCCGGTTCAGCACCGGGTACGCGGTCGGCACCGACTGGCGGCAGGTGCTGCTGCACCTGCTGGTGCTCGCGGTGATCGCCAGCGTGGCCTGGCTGGTCGCCGCGCTGCTGGTGGTGGTGGAGGACACCGCGCTCGCCCGGTTCCGGGTCGACGTGCCGGACAACCGGCACGCCCGCCGGGTGCGAACCCAGGTGGTGATGCTGCGCCGGCTGACCATCGCGGTGATCGTGGTGCTGGCCGTCGGCGTGATGCTGATGACCTTCCCCAGCGTGCGCGGCATCGGCGCCGGCGTGCTGACCTCGGCCGGTGTCGCCGGTGTGGTCGCCGCGCTGGCCGCGCAGAGCCTGCTGGGCAACGTCTTCGCCGGCCTCCAGCTCGCCTTCAGCGACGCGGTACGCCTCGACGACGTGGTCGTCGTCGAGGGGGAGTGGGGCCGGATCGAGGAGCTGACGCTGACCTACGTGGTGGTCCAGATCTGGGACGACCGGCGGCTCATCCTGCCCACCTCGTACTTCACCAGCACCCCGTTCCAGAACTGGACCCGCACCGAGGCGGCGGTGCTGGGCACCGCCGAGTTCGACGTGGACTGGGCGATCCCGGTGCAGGCGATGCGGGAGGAACTGCGCCGGCTGGTGGAGAGCAGCGACCTGTGGGACCGCCGGGTCTGTGTCCTCCAGGTGACCGACGCCACCGGCGGCACGATCACCGTCCGCGCGCTGGTCAGCGCCGCTGACGCGGGCAGCCTCTGGGACCTGCGCTGCCTGGTGCGCGAGCACCTGGTCGCCTGGGTGCGGGACCAGCGCCCGACCGCCCTGCCCCGGATGCGCGCCGAGGTCGGCGACGCCGGCGGCAGCCTGCCGTGGCAGTGGGTGCAGCCGCGCCGGCCGGTCCGCCGCCGGGTGGAGGGTGACCCGCCCGACGACGCCCGGGTGTTCGGCGGCAGCGACGACGGCGACGCGCGCAGCGAGGCGTTCGTCGGCCCGGAGGAACCGGTCGACGCCCGCCGCTGACCGCCACCGATCCGGACGAGCCCCCGGCCGCCCCGCGGCCGGGGGCTCGTCCGTGCGGCCCGGTCGTGACCTGACGGGGTGGGGGGCGTTGGGAGGGGTGGGCATGGATGGTGCCGCCTGCGCGGAGCGCGTCCATCCCGCCGGCTCGGGAAGTTTGACCGGGCGATTCGTGGGGACGCTGCGCGACGCCGTTGATCCCGCGCCGGCACCGGCCGGTTCCCGGGACGCGGTGGTCCGGGCCCTCCGGCGGTCGCACCCAGGATTGACGGGCGGCGACTCCGGGCATACAGCGCGGTGATGATGAAAGGAGGACAGCATGGCTGACGTGGCGAACGCCCGCACATCCCGCAACGGGAGCGAGCCGTCCACCGCCGAGCTGGTGCAGCGGGCCGCGGAGCAGGTCTCCCGGCTGGTCCGCGACGAGCTGGCACTGGCCCGGGCGGAGCTGGCCCAGAAGGGCAAGCACGCCGGCATCGGCATCGGCCTCTTCGGCGGTGGCGGGGCGCTGGCGCTCTACGGTCTCGGTGCCCTGGTCGCCACCGCGATCCTGCTGCTGGACCTGGCCATGCCCGCCTGGCTCGCCGCCCTGATCGTGGCGGTGGCGCTGTTCCTGGTGGCCGGCGTCCTCGCCCTGATCGGCAAGAAGCAGGTCAGCCGTGCGGTCCCGCCGGTGCCCGCGGCCACGGTGCGCAGCGTCCGGGCAGACGTGGACACCGTCGCCGCAGCGGTGAAGGACAGGGGACGGGGATGACCGGCAACGGCAGGGGCCCGGACACCGAGGCGCTCCGCGAGGAGATCCGGCGGACCCGGGTCGAGCTGGGCGAGACAATGGAGGCGTTGGCCGCGAAGGCCGACGTCAAGGCCCGCCTGCGGTCCTCGGCCGACCAGGCGAAGGAGCGGATGCGGGAGCAGGCGGCGCAGACCATGGCCCGGGTGCGCGGGCAGGCCACCCAGAAGGCGCAGGTCGCCCGGACCCAGGCGCAGGAGCGGAGCCAGGCGGTACGCCGCAACCCGGCGCCGCTCGCCGCGCTGGCGGCCGGCGCGGTGGCCGCCGCGATCGTGTTGTTGATCATCCGGGGGAGGCGTAGGTGAGCAGGAGTATCAACAGGGCCGCGTACAAGCCGGTCGGGGTCCTGCTGGGCCTCGCCGCCGGTACCGTCGCCGGCGCCATCTTCCGGCAGGTCTGGAAGCTGACCGCGGGCGACGGCGAGGCGCCCAGCGCCACCGACGAGGACCGCGGCTGGGGCGAGGTGCTGGCCGCGGCGGCGTTGCAGGGCGCCATCTTCGCGGTCGTCCGGGCCGCAGTGGACCGTGGCGGCGCGGTCGGCGTACGCCGGCTGACCGGCCACTGGCCGGACTGAGACGAGTTCGCGTGGGGCCCCCGAGCCGGTCGGTGAGGGGGCCTTTCGCATGGCGGTAAGCGCCCACCCAGCGGATCTCCGGCATCCGTCAGGTCACATGTCGGAGAATTTCGTCGGGTAGGCTGTGCAGAGTTTTTGCGTACGTGGTTTGCTGTTCCACGCTGTTGAGAGATGGCGTGGGTTGAGAGAAGTCTCCTTCGTGGGGGCCGCCTCAGGCACCGCTGCTCGAAAACGGCCAACCGGCCGCACGGCGTGCTCGGCCGCCAGTTTTAGAAGGAGATACACATGGCGCAGGGAACCGTGAAGTGGTTCAACGCTGACAAGGGCTTCGGCTTCATCACCGTCGACGGCGGGGGTGCTGACGTGTTCGTCCACTTCTCGGCCATCCAGACCAGCGGCTACCGCACGCTGGAGGAGAACCAGCGGGTGGAGTTCGAGATCGCCCAGGGCCAGAAGGGCCCGCAGGCTGAGCAGGTCCGCCCGATCTGAGCAGCGCCGGCCGGCGCCCGTCGGCCAGTGGGTGATCCGGCCCCTCGGATCGACGTGAAGCCCCGTATCCCCAGGGATACGGGGCTTTCCGCGTCTCCGGCGCGGTTGCGTCGGCGGCTCGTGCGCGCTCGGTCGGATCGCGGCTGGCCGGGTCGCGCCTGACCCGGTCGCGGTGGGCGGCGCGGCTTGCCGGATCGCGGTGGGCGGCGCGGGCTGGCCGGGTCGCGCGCCGGGTCAGCGCCGGCGGCGGGCGCGCAGGCCGAACCAGAGCACGACCAGTCCAACCAGGACGACCACCGGGCCGGCCACCGCCCAGACCCGCTGGTCGGTCATCACGCTGTCCTCGACGTACCCCAGGCCCTGCACCGTCCAGACCGCGCCGACGACCACGGCGAGCAGCCCGAGGGTGAGCCGGAACCAGCCCCTCACCGCCGTACCCCTGCCCGGACGCGGTTCCGGTCGGTGCCCGCCGTGCTCACCACCGGTCGTGCACCCGCGGCCGGATCAGCTCGTCGTAGACCTCCCGTACGGCGGCCTGCTCGGCCGCCGACAGCGGCGCCAGGCCGGCCACGGCGGCGTTGCGCCCGGCCTGCCCGGCGTCCCGGGCACCGGGGATGACCACGGTGACCCCGGGCTGGTCGACGACCCAGCGCAGCGCGAACTGCGCCATCGTGCGGTCCGCGCCGACCAGCGGCACCAGCCGGCGTACGGCTTCCAGCCCCAGCTCGAAGTCGACCCCGGAGAACGTCTCGCCGACGTCGAACGCCTCGCCGTGCCGGTTGTAGCTGCGGTGGTCGTCGGGGGCGAAGGTGGTGTGCTCGTCGTAGCGGCCGGAGAGCAGCCCGCTGGCCAGCGGCACCCGGGCGATGATGCCCACCCCGGCGGCTGCGGCGGCCGGCAGCACCCGCTCCAGCGGCTTGAGCCGCAGCGCGTTGAGGATGATCTGCACGCTCGCCACGCCGGGCCGGGCGATCGCGGTGAGCGCCTGGTCGCAGGTCTCCACGCTGACCCCGTAGCCGGCGATCCGCTTCTCGGCGACCAGGGTGTCCAGCGCGTCGAAGACCTTGTCGTCGGCGAAGACGGCGGTCGGCGGGCAGTGCAACTGCACCAGGTCGAGGGTGTCCATTCCGAGGTTGGCCCGAGACCGGTCGGTCCACGCGCGAAAGTTCGCCAGGGTGTACGCCTCGGGCGTCTGCGGCACCCGCCGGCCTATCTTGGTGGCCACGGTCAGCCCGGCGTCCGGGTGGTCGCGCAGGAACCGGCCGATCAGCTGCTCGCTGCGCCCGTCGCCGTAGACGTCGGCGGTGTCCAGGAAGGTCACGCCGGCCTCGACGGCGGCGGTCAGCACACCCATCGCGTCGTCCTCGCTGACCGTGCCCCAGTCGGCGCCGAGCTGCCAGGCGCCGAGGCCGATCACGCCGACGTCCCGGCCGAGCCGGTGGAAGGTGCGCTGCTCCATACCGGAGAGCCTAGTGAGACTCTTGCCGGCCCGCTCAACCACCCGTACCGTTAACAAGACGGACGTACGGTTTGGGAGGCTGGCATGTGGGATCCGACGACGTACCTGCGCTACGGCGACGAGCGCTCCCGGCCGTTCCACGACCTGCTGGCCCGGGTGGCGGCCGACCGGCCGCGTGCGGTGGTCGACCTCGGCTGTGGGCCCGGCCGGCTGACCGCCACCCTGGCCACCCGCTGGCCGGCCAGCCGGGTGGTCGGGCTGGACTCGTCGCCCGAGATGATCGAACGGGCCGCCGACCTGGCCGCCCCGGTCGGCTTCGCCGTCGCCGACGTGCGGGACTGGCGTCCCGACCCGGATGTGGACGTGGTGGTGGCCAACGCGGTGCTCCAGTGGGTCCCCAGCCACCAGGAGCTGCTCACCCGCTGGGCCCGGGAACTGCCCGCCGCGGCGTGGCTGGCCGTACAGGTGCCGGGAAACTTCGACGCTCCCTCGCACCGGGCGCTGCGCGAGGTCGCCGGCCGTCCGGCCTGGCGCGCCGAGCTGGCCCCGCTACTGCGCGAGGCCCCGGTGGACGACCCGGTCGACTACGCCCGGCTGCTGACCGGTGCCGGCTGCGCGGTGGACGCCTGGGAGACTACCTACGTGCACCTGCTGCCGGCCCGCGCCGACGCGGACCACCCCGTACTGGCCTGGATGGAGGGGACCGCGCTGCGCCCCGTCCGGGCCGCCCTGGACGCCGCCGGGTGGGCGGACTTCCGGGCCGAGCTGGGGGTACGCCTCGCGCAGGCGTACCCGGTGCGGCAGGGTCAGGTGTACTTCCCGTTCCGCCGCGTCTTCGTCGTGGCCCGTACCGGCGCCCGTGCCGAGGAGAACCTGTGACCGACCTGCCCACGTTCATCGCCGGACTGCCCAAGGTGGAGCTGCACGTGCACCACGTCGGCTCCGCCTCGCCCCGGATCGTCGCCGAGCTGGCCGCCCGCCACGAGGGGCGCAGCCCGGTGCCGGCCGACCCGGCGGCGCTGGCCGACTACTTCGCGTTCCGCGACTTCGCCCACTTCATCGAGGTCTACCTCACCGTCGTGGACCTGATCCGGGACCAGGACGACGTCTGGCTGCTCACCCACGAGGTGGCCCGGGAGCTGGCCCGCCAGCAGGTCCGCTACGCCGAGCTGACCGTCACGCCCTACTCGCACGTGCACCGGGGAATCCCGGCGCCGGCGTTCTGCGAGGCGATCGAGGACGCCCGCAAGCGGGCCGCCGCGGACTTCGGCATCGAGCTGCGCTGGTGCTTCGACATCCCGGGCGAGGCCGGCCTGCCGGCGGCCGAGGAGACCCTGCGGATCAGCCTGGCGGAGAAGCCGGACGGGCTGATCAGCTTCGGCCTGGGCGGCCCCGAGATCGGCGTGCCGCGGCCGCAGTTCAAGCCGTACTTCGACCAGGCCCGGGCGGCCGGGCTGCGGTCGGTGCCGCACGCCGGGGAGACCACCGGCCCGCAGACCGTCTGGGACGCGCTGCGCGACCTCGGCGCGGAGCGGATCGGGCACGGCATCTCCGCCGCGCAGGACCCGGAGCTGCTCAGCCACCTGGCCGAGCGGCAGATCGCGCTGGAGGTCTGCCCGACCTCGAACGTCCGCACCCGGGCCGTGGCCAGCCTCGACGAGCACCCGCTGCGGCAGCTGGTCGAGGCCGGGCTGCTGGTCACCATCAACTCCGACGACCCGCCGATGTTCGGCACCACCCTCAACGACGAGTACGCGGTCGCGGCCTGGCTGCTGGACGTCGGCCCGGAGGGGCTGGCCGCGTTGGCCCGCAACGCGGTGACCGCCTCGTTCCTCGACCCGGCCGGAAAGCAGCGGATCGACGCCGAGATCGACGCCTACCTGGCCACCCACCGTCACTGACCGGCCCCCGCCGCACCCTCCACCGCCCGCCGCGGCGGTCGTCCGAACCCCTGCGGTCCCAGCCGGGACCGAGCGACATCCTGCCCGGACGCCGGCCAAGAGCGGGAGAACTTGCCCGGATCCCGGCCAAGATCGCGCTACAACCAGGATGTAGTGGCCTCCCGACGGGAGGCCACTACATCCATGTTCGAGCGCGATCTTCCTCGGCACGGCCGGCGCGGGACGGCCGGGTGGAACGGGGAGGAGGTGGGCGCGCGGCGGGAGCAGGTGTGGGGGGACCGTTTCTCCCGCCGCGCGCACGGCTCCACCGGCGGTGGGTGCACGGGGCAACATCCGGTGGAACTGATGGGTTCGTACCTGAATCGTGGCAGTCCCAGGCCGGCGCCGCGGCGTCGTTAACCGAGACCTAAGGAAGACTTGCGCCGGCCCACAGCCGGCCACCGGCCAATCCCGGCCGCGGCCGGCGACCGCGTTCGTGCGGCGATTCGGTAGCCGAGGCGTTCAGCCGGCGGAGGGGCGCTGGCAGGGCCAGCGGCGGCCGGCGCTCTTCTGCTCCCGCGCCTCCCGGGCCATCCGGCCGACCAGCCCGAACCGGTTGACCTGACGCGGCGCCGCCTCCGGGTCGGCGAGGAGCATCACCACGCTGGCTCCGCCCAGCCGGGCCCGGTCGATGCTCACCGAGCCGTTGGCCTGCAACGCCACCCGCTTGGCGATGTCCAGCCCGAGGCCGGTCGAGCCCTGGTCGCTGGCGCCCCGGCGCAGCGCCCGGTCGGGGTTGGCGATCCCGGGCCCGGCGTCGTCGATGCGGATCGCCACGTAGCCGTCCCGCCGGGAGACCGCCACCTCGAACGCGGTGCCCTGGGGGGTGTACCGGAACACGTTGCCGATCACCGCGTCCAGCGCGGCGGCCAGTTCGGCCCGCGGCACCGGGGCGGGGATGCGCAGCTGGGCGCCGATCACCCGGTGCGGGCGGTTCTGGTCGCCGGCGAGCGCCGCCCAGAACACCATCCGGTCCCGGACCACCTCGCTGACGTCGCACATGGCCGGCCCGGTCTCGTGGGTGACCGCCTTGCGGGTGGTCTTGATCAGTACGTCGATCTCGCCCTCGAGGGTGACGATCGCCTGCCGGATCCGGCGGATGGTGCGCCGGCGGTCCAGCTCCGCCTCGCTGAACGTGCCCACGCTGGTGTCGTCGGACTCCAACGCCTCGGCGTCTAGGCGCAGCACGGTCAGCGGGGTGCGCAGCCGGTGCGACAGGTCCGCCACCAGCTCCCGCTCGTCGGTGCGGGAGACCACCAGCCGGTCGGCCATCCGGTTGAAGGCGTGCCCGGCCTCGGCCAGCTCGCGCGGCCCGCTCGGCTCGACGCGTACGCCCAGATCGCCGTCGCCCACCGCGAGCGCCGCCCTGGCCAGGCCCTGGGCCGACTCGACGGCCCGCGCGGCGACCCGGTCGACCACCAGCACCGCCGCACCGGTCAGCGCGGCGGCCACTCCGAACAGCAGCAGCCAGCGTCCGCCGAGGCCGCCGTCCGACTCGGGCACGAACACCTCGACCACGGCCGTCCGCTCGCCGAGCACCACCGGGTCGAGCCGGACCACGCCGCCGGCCACGTCGACGACCAGCGAGCGGCGTTCGGACCGGGCCCGGTCCAGGTCCGCCGGGCGGGCCCGGCCCGCCGACTCGTTCAGGCCCAGCCCGTGCACCACCGGCCGGGTCGCCGGGTCGTCGCCGCTGGCCTCGACGGCCCGGAGCACCACCGCCGGGTCGGTGCTGACCGCGAGCGCCCCGGTCACCAGCGCGCCGCGCCGGGCGGCGTCCGCCACCGCCTCGTCCTGGGTACGGTCGCCGAGGACCGCACCGAGGGGGATCAGGAAGGCGAGCGCCGCCAGGGCGCACATGCCGGCCGTGAGCAGGGCCAGCGTGATCCTCAGTCCGGCGCCACCAGCCGGAAGCCGACCCCCCGCACGGTGCGCAGGTAGCGCGGCTTCGCCGCGGACTCGCCCATTTTGCGGCGCAGCCAGTACAGGTGAACGTCGATGGTCTGATCCTCGCCGACCGATGGCTGCCGCCATACCTCCTCCAAGAGCTCCCGGCGGGACACTACCCGGCCCGGACGTGCGGCGAGATACGCCAACAGGTCGAATTCCTTGCGGGTCAGCGCCAGCGGCTCACCGTCGAGGTGGGCGCTGCGCTCCCCGACGTCCACCCGGAGCCCACCGACGACGTGCACGGCCGGCTGGACGCTCCGGCTGGCCCGGCCCGCCCGGCGCAGCACGGTGGTGATCCGGGCGTCCAGGTGCGCGCCGGTGAACGGCTTGACCATGTAGTCGTCGGCGCCGGCGCGCAGCAGGCGGACCACCGACTGCTCGTCGTCCCGGGCGGTGGCGATGATGATCGGTACGTCGGTGATGCCGCGCAGCATCCGCAGCGCGTCCGAGCCGTCCAGGTCGGGCAGGCCGAGGTCGAGCACGACGAGATCGGGTGTCTCGGCGGCGACCCGGCGCAGCGCGTCCAGCGCGGTGCCGACGGCGTGCACGGCGTGCCCCCGGTCGGCGAGGGACCGCAGCATCGCGCCGCGTACGACGTGATCATCTTCGACCAGGAGCACGGTGGCCACCCCAAGACGGTACTGCCCGTGGCAAGTTGATCGCGTTGCGGCGCTCCTGCCAACCCGGCAAGCTGGTACAACGATGTCCTTCACCCTCTTTTCCGACACCCGCCTGGCCCTCGCCCGGGACAGCCTCGCCGGTCTCTCGGTCGGCGACGCGCTCGGCTCGCAGTTCTTCGTCCCCGGCCGGCACCCGGCCGACCTGGCCGCCGGGAAGCTGCCCCCGCCGCCCTGGGAGTGGACCGACGACACCGAGATGGCCTGCTCGGTGGTGGCCGCCCTGGCCGACGCCGGCCGGATCGACCGGGACGCGCTCGCCGCGGCCTTCGCCGAGCGGTGCGAGCCCTATCGGGGGTACGGGCCGGGCGCGGTGACGATTCTGCGGCTGATCCGCACCGGCACGCCGTGGCCGGTGGCCGCCGCGTCCGCCTTCGACGGGCAGGGCTCGTGCGGCAACGGCGCGGCGATGCGGGTCGGCCCGCTGGGCGCGTGGTTCGCCGACTCGACGACCCGGGCGGCCGCCCAGGCCCGGGCGTCGGCCGAGGTGACCCACGCCCATCCGGAGGGGATCGCCGGGGCGGTCGCGGTGGCGGTGGCCGCCGCGCTGGCCACCCGCGCCCGGTTGGACGGGTACCGGCCGGCGCCGGACCGGCTGCTCGCCGCGGTGGCCGCGCTGCTCGACCCGGGCAGCGAGGTGCACCGGGGCGTACGCCGCGCGGTGGAACTGCTCGGCCGGCCGCTGCCGGCGGTGGTCGACGCGCTCGGCAACGGCTCCCGGGTGACCGCCCAGGACACCGTCGCCTTCACCCTCTGGGTGGCCGCGGTGCACCTGGACGACTACCCGGCGGCGATCCGCGCCTGCGTCGAGGCGGGCGGCGACGTCGACACCACGGCGGCGATCGCCGGCGCGGTGGTGGCCGCGCACACCGGCGTCGGCACCCCGGGTGGCGTGCCCTCGGAGTGGCTGGCCGCCCGCGAGCCGCTGCCGGACTGGCTGGACTGACTGTGCGGCTGGCCGGGTCGGTCCGCCGGGCCGGTGTCGCGCCGCGGGCGGGTGTCGCTTCGCCGGGCCGTGCCGCTCGGCTGGGCCGGTGCCGCTCGGCTGGGCCGTGCCGCTCGGCCTGGCCGAGACCGGCTGCTGCGCGCGGCTCGCGGGCTGTGCGGACAGGTCGACCGCGGGTGGGTGACGCTGGCCGGCCTGGTGCGGGTCGGCTCAGATCGGGGCCGAACCGCGTACCGCACCGACCGGCGGCCGCGATCCCGCAGCCGTCTCGTCCTGCGGCAACTCCGCCGGTCGGGGTGCCGGACCGTCGTCGCCGGCCGGCGCCGGACTGCCGCCGGCCGGGGTCGGGCTGTCGGTGGCCGGGACCTCCGGGGTCGGGTCGGCGCCCAGGGGTGCCACCGCTCGGGTGCCGGCCGGCGCGGATGGCTCCTCGTCGAGCACGGACCGGTCGATCGGGGCGGCCGGCTCGCGGCGGCGCCACCGGCTGGCCAGCCAACCGATCGCCGCCCCGCCGCCCAGCCCGGCGAGCAGGCCCGCGGCGAGCAGCGCGTCGGCGTTTCCGCCGTCGTCCGCCCCGGCCCCCGGCGCGGGCGCGCCACCGCCGGCGGCCAACCCGGGCGCCGCGCCTCCGGCGTCCGTGCCGCCGGCCGGTCGGGCTCCGTGGCCGGCGTGCCCGGCGACCGCTCCGGGCGCGGCGGGGGACAGGGCCAGCACCGGCGCCCGGTGGGCACCGGCCGGATCGGCCCAGCGCACCACCGTGCCGTCGGCGTACGTCTGGATCACCTGGAAGGTGAGCCGGTCGACCTGCGGCAGCGGCCCCATGGAGAGGGTGAGCCGAGCCGGGGCGGCGCCGTATCCGGGCATCCGGGTCCAGGTCACCGCGCTGGTGACCGTGTCGAGCCGGATACCGTGCAGGTCGGTCACCGGCTGGTCCAGCCGGCGGGTGACGATCCGGGGCGCCCAGCCGTCGACCGACATCGGGTACACCTCGGCGATCGGCGCGTCGGCCGGCAGGCGGACCTCGATCCGGTCGGTCCGGGTGCCGGGCCGCTCCTCGGGCACCACGAACTCCAGCTTCACCGCGTCGCCCTGCCGGGCCTGCGTCGGGTTGGTCGTCACGTCCGCCGCGTCCGCCGTGGCGGGCCAGACCAGCACGCCGGCCGCGGCCAGGGCGGCCACCGCCCCGGCCCGACGGCCCAGGCCGCGTGTCATCGCCATCTTCGGGTCCCCATCCGTCTCCACGCGGCCGGCACCGGTTTCCGGCCACACCCGGTAGTTCGGATCCCGCGCCGAAATGGTTCAACCGCCCGGTTGCCGCCCACGGTTCCCCTGCGGCGACCGGCGCCCGGACAGCCCGGGCGCGTCCGCCCACCGATCGCCCGGGGCGCGCCCGTGGGCCGACCGCCCGTTGCCGCTGCCGCACGCCGGCCGCCGGCCGCCACTCGCCGGGCGTCGGGCGGGTCGACGACCGACCGTCGGGCGGTGGGCGTCGCCGACCGTGCCGGCGAGCACGACCGATAGCATCGGCAGGAGCCGCGTGTCGGCGTACATCCGTTCCGTCTGCTGGAGGAGTCACCGTGTCCGCACCCCGTACCCCCGCCGTGGCCGACCCCGTCGTCGTCGCCGCCGGGACCACGGCGGCCGACGCGGTGGCCGCGGCCGGGCTGCCCGCCGCCGGGCCGAAGGCGATCGTCGTGGTCCGCGACCCGCAGGACGTGCTGCACGACCTGGACTGGATGCCGGCCGTCGACACCGAGGTCGAGCCGGTCAGCCTGGACTCCCCGGACGGGCTGAACGTGCTGCGCCACTCCACCGCGCACGTGCTCGCCCAGGCCGTGCAGGACATCTTCCCGGAGGCCAAGCTCGGCATCGGCCCGCCGATCGAGAACGGCTTCTACTACGACTTCGCGGTCGACAAGCCGTTCCAGCCGGACGACCTGACCCGGCTCGAGAAGCGGATGCAGGAGATCATCAAGTCCGGCCAGCGGTTCCGCCGGCGGCGGTTCCGCAGCCTGGACGAGGCGAAGGCCGAGCTGGCCGCCGAGCCGTTCAAGCTGGAGCTGATCGACGTCAAGGGCGAGGGCCTGGACTCGTCCGAGGTGATGGAGGTCGGCGGCGGCGAGCTGACCATCTACGACAACCTGGCCGCGAACGAGGACAAGGTCTGCTGGTCGGACCTGTGCCGCGGCCCGCACCTGCCGAACACCCGGCTGATCGGGGCGTTCAAGCTGATGCGCTCGGCCGCCGCGTACTGGCGTGGGTCGGAGAAGAACCCCCAGCTGCAGCGGGTGTACGGCACCGCCTGGCCGACCCGGGACGAGCTCAAGGCGTACCTGAAGCTGTTGGAGGAGGCCGCCCGGCGCGACCACCGCAAGCTCGGTGCGGACCTCGACCTGTTCAGCTTCCCCGACGAGATCGGCTCCGGGCTGGCGGTCTTCCACCCCAAGGGTGGTGTGCTCAAGCGGGAGATGGAGGACTACGTCCGGGCCCGCCACATCGAGGAGGGCTTCCAGTACGTCGGGACGCCGCACATCTCGAAGGAAGGCCTCTTCCACACCTCGGGCCACCTGCCCTACTACAAGGACACGATGTTCCCTCCGATGCAGATGGAGGGCAGCGACTACTACCTCAAGGCGATGAACTGCCCGATGCACAACCTGATCTACAGGTCGCGCGGGCGGTCCTACCGTGAGCTGCCGATGCGGCTGTTCGAGTTCGGGTCGGTCTACCGGTACGAGAAGTCGGGCGTCATCCACGGGCTCACCCGGGTGCGCGGCTTCACCCAGGACGACTCGCACTCGTACTGCACCAAGGAGCAGGCGCCGGCCGAGGTCAAGCACCTGCTGGCGTTCGTGCTCGGCCTGCTGCGCGACTTCGGCATCACCGACTTCTACCTGGAGCTGTCGACCCGGGACGAGTCCCGCCCGGACAAGTTCGTCGGCTCGGAGGAGGACTGGGCGACCGCGACCGCGGTGCTGGAGCAGTGCGCGAAGGAGACCGGGCTGGAACTCGTCCCCGACCCGGGCGGCGCGGCCTTCTACGGCCCGAAGATCTCGGTGCAGGCCAAGGACGCGATCGGCCGTACCTGGCAGATGTCGACCATCCAGTACGACTTCAACCAGCCCAAGGGCTTCGGGCTGGAGTACCAGGCGGCCGACGGCACCCGGCAGCAGCCGGTGATGATTCACTGCGCCAAGTTCGGCTCGATCGAGCGGTTCGTCGGGGTGCTCACCGAGCACTACGCCGGCGCCTTCCCGGCCTGGCTGTCCCCGGTGCAGGTGGTCGGCATCCCGATCCGCGACGAGCACGCCGACTACCTGCACGGGTTCGTCGCGGCGCTGCGTGCCGAGGGGATCCGGGCCGAGGTCGACACCGGCGACGACCGGATGCAGAAGAAGATCCGCACCGCCCAGCAGCAGAAGATCCCGTTCATGGTGATCGCCGGCGACGACGACGTGGCGGTCGGCACCGTCTCGTTCCGCTACCGGGACGGCTCGCAGCGCAACGGGGTGCCGATGGCCGAGGCGGTCGCCCACGTGCTGGACGTGGTCACCACGCGGAGCAACATCGGGCCGTCGGCCGCCTGACCCTGGCGTGACGAAGGCCCCCCGCGCCGCGGGGGGCCTTCGTCGACGAATAGTCAGCCGTCAGATCCCGCAGGTCGGCGCGGACCAGGACCGGCTCGGGCTGTTACCCAGGTGGGTGTGGTCGTTGTGACCCGGGTAGCCGGGTCCGAGGATGTTGGTGAAGCCGTGGTAGCGGGCCTGCTGCGCCAGCCGGCAGAACGAGGGAGACCCGGTCAGGTCGATTCCGTCGCCGTAGAGGTGCCGGCTGTTGGAGGCCCCGCCGACCGCGCTGTTGCAGGTGTAGCTGCGGAAGCCACTGCTGAGGTAGATCGGCACGTCGCCGAGGGCGTGCCGCATGGCCTGGAGCTTCCACATCGACACCCGCGCGTTGAACTTGGCGGTGCTGGCCGAGACCGCTCCGCCGGACCAGGTGCTGTTGCACTTGTTCCATTCCGCGTAGCTGAAGTTGACCGGGGTGCAGTCGTCGTCCTGCAACGCGTAGATCTTGTTGAAGGTCTGCGGGCCGGCGATGCCGTCCGCGCTCAGGCCGTACGCCTGCTGGAAGCGGGTCACCGCCGCCGCGGTGGCCGGGCCGTACGCGCCGTCGAGGCCGATCACCGCGCCGTAGCCGGGGTAGCCGGAGACGCGGATCTGGAGTTGCCGGACGTCCTCGCCGGACATCCCCTGGGACAGCGTGCGTCCCCAGGTGTAGCAGCCGTCGGCGTGCGCCGCCCCGGGGGTGAGGGTGACGCCGACCACCGTGGTGGCGGCGGCCAGCGCGAGCGCCGCGAAGAACCTGCCGAGCCGTCGGATCATGGAGCCCTCCATCGGTAAATGGAAGTATCTGAATGCATGGAATTTTCAGGGGCGCGCTTCGATCCGTCAACAACTTGCAGGAACGGACATCCCGCCGGCGGGCATCGCCGCCGGCCGGGCCGGGTCCGTAGGATCGGCTTGTGACAGGGGCGGAACGGCACACGGACAGCGGCATGGCCGACGGCCTGGAGCGGCTCTGGACGCCGCACCGGATGACCTACATCTCCGGCGAGGACCGACCCGAGGGCGGCTACGAGAAGCCCACCGGTTGCCCGTTCTGCCTGGCGCCGGGGCGGCCGCCGGAGGAGAGCCTGGTGGTGGCGCGGGGCGAGCACGTCTTCGTGGTGCTCAACCTCTACCCGTACAACCCGGGTCACCTGCTGGTCTGTCCCTACCGGCACGTCGCCGACTACACCGACCTGGACGCGGCGGAGACCGGCGAGCTGGCGACCTACACGCAGACCGCGATGCGGGTGATCCGCAAGGTCAGCAACGCCCACGGGTTCAACCTCGGGATGAACCAGGGCGGCGTGGCCGGGGCCGGGATCGCCGCGCACCTGCACCAGCATGTGGTGCCGCGCTGGGGCGGCGACGCCAACTTCATGCCGGTGATCGGCCGCACCAAGGTGCTGCCCCAACTGCTCGGCGACACCCGGGAACTGCTGGCCCGCGCCTGGCCGTCCTGAATCGGCCGCGTACCACCCGTCCGGGCCCGCCGGGTGGCACGATCTGCCGATGGCAGTCAGCACGCGGACGTTGGGCCGCAGCGGCATCGAGGTCAGTGCCCTCGGCATGGGGTGCTGGGCGATCGGTGGCCCGTGGGCCGAGGGCAGCCAGCCGCTGGGTTGGGGCGCGGTCGACGACGAGGAGTCGGTCCGGGCCGTACGGCGCGCGCTCGACCTCGGCGTCACCCTCTTCGACACCGCCGACACGTACGGGGCGGGCCACGGCGAGCGGATCCTCGGCCGCGCGCTCGCCGGCCGGCGGGACGAGGCGGTGATCGCCACCAAGTGGGGCTACACCTTCGACGAGGCGACCCGGCAGGCGACCGGGGAGGACGCCTCCCCGGCGTACCTGCGGCGGGCCGTGCACGACTCGCTGCGCCGGCTGGACACCGACCGGATCGACCTCTACCAGCTGCACCTGGCCGACCTGCCGGTGCCCCGGGCCGAGGCGCTGGTCGGCACCCTGGAGGACCTGGTCGCCGACGGCCTGATCCGGGCGTACGGCTGGAGCACCGACCGCCCCGACCGGGCCGCCGCGTTCGGCCACGGCGCCCCGCGCGCCACCGCCGTGCAGCACGCCCTCTCGGTGCTCCGCGACGCCCCCGAGCTGCTCGCCGTCTGCGACAAGTACGACCTGGCCAGCGTCGTCCGGGGGCCGCTCGGGATGGGGCTGCTCACCGGCAAGTACACCGCCGGCTCCACGCTGCCCCGCGACGACGTGCGCGGGGTCGCGCCGGGCTGGCTGGAGTGGTTCCGCGGCGGCCGGCCGGCGCCGGAGTGGCTGCGCCGGGTCACCGCGGTGCGGGCGGCGCTCACCGGCGACGGGCGCACCCTGGCCCAGGGCGCGTTGGGCTGGATCTGGGCGCGCAGCGGCCGGAGCGTGCCGATCCCCGGCTGCCGTACCGTCGCCCAGGTCGAGGAGAACGCCGGCGCGCTGCGCTGGGGGCCGCTGCCGCCGGACCAGTTCGCCGAGGTGGAACGCCAGCTGGCGGCCCTGCGCGCGGCGGCGCTGCGCTCCGCCGACCGGCCCTACTGGCCCAGCCCCACCCTCCCCGCCACCCACCCGTGACCCCACCCCCGCCCCGAGCGCCGGAGCCGCCGGGGCGGGCGCGGATGGTCCGGGTCAGGTGCGGTTGGCGTGTTCCTTGCGGATCTGGTCGGCCAGGTGGCTGGGCATCGGCTCGTAGCGGGCGAACTCGCGGCGGAAGGTGCCGGTGCCCGAGGTCATCGAGCGCAGCTCGACGGCGTACCGGAGCAGCTCGGTGGCGGGCACCTCGGCGCGCACCAGGGTGCGCCCCTCGCCGTCCGGGTCCGGTTCGGTGCCGAGCACCCGGCCGCGCCTACCGGACAGGTCGCCCATCACCGAGCCGACCGCCGAGTCGGGTACCCGGATGACCACCTCGTCGACCGGCTCCAGCAGCACCGGCTGGGCCTTCTCGGCCGCGTCCTTGAGGGCCAGCGCGCCGGCGGTCTGGAAGGCCGCGTCGGAGGAGTCGACGCTGTGCGCCTTGCCGTCGAAGAGGGTCACCCGCAGGTCGACCACCGGGTGACCGGCCACCAGGCCGCGCTCCATCTGGGCGCGTACGCCCTTCTCCACCGAGGGGATGTAGTTGTGCGGCACCGCCCCGCCGACCACCCGGTCGACGAACTCGAAGCCGGCGCCGCGCGGCAGCGGCTCCACCTCGATGTCGCAGACGGCGTACTGGCCGTGCCCACCGGACTGCTTGACGTGCCGGCCGTGCCCCTTGGCCGGGGCGGTCAGCGTCTCCCGCAGGGACACCCGGACCGGCTCGGTGTCCAGCTCGACCCCGCCGGCGCGCAGCCGCTCCAGCACCACGTCGGCGTGCGCCTCGCCCATGCACCAGAGCACCAGCTGGTGGGTCTCGGCGTTGCGGTCCAGCCGCATGGTCGGGTCGCCGGCGACCAGCCGGGCCAGGTTGCGGGCCAGCGCGTCCTCGTCGGCCCGGCTCTTCGCGACGATCGCCACCGGCAGCAGCGGTTCGGGCATCTCCCAGGGGGCGATCAGCAGCGGCTCGTCCTTGGCCGAGATGGTGTCGCCGGTCTCCGCGCTGCCCGACTTGGTGATCGCGCAGATGTCGCCGGCCACGCAACTGGCCACCTCGCGCAGGCTCGCGCCCAGCGGGGTGTAGATGTGCCCGACCCGCTCGTCGGCGTCGTGGTCGGGGTGACCGCGTTCGGCCAGGCCGTGCCCGGAGACGTGCACCGTCTGCTCGGGCCGCAGGGTGCCGGAGAAGACCCGGACCAGGGAGACCCGGCCGACGTGCCGGTCGATGGTGGTCTTGACCACCTCGGCCACCAGCGGGCCGTCCGGGTCGCAGGTCAGCGGCGGGCGGGGCGAGCCGTCCACCCCGCTCACCGCCGGCAGTTCGTGCTCCAGCGGCGACGGGAAGCCGGCGGTGAGCACCTCCAGCAGCGCGTCCAGCCCGACGCCGGTCTCCGCGCAGACCGGCACCACCGGGTAGAAGTGGCCGCGGGCGACCGCCTTCTCCAGGTCCTCGATGAGGATCTCGGTGCCGATCTCCTCGCCGCCGAGGTAGCGGTCCATCAGGGACTCGTCCTCGCTCTCGGCGATGATCCCCTCGATCAGCTCGTTGCGGGACTCGGCGATGGCCGGCAGGTGCTCCGGGTCCGGGTCGCGGACCACCGGCGGGTGGCCGGCGGTGTAGTCGAAGACCCGCCGGGTGATCAGGCCCAGCAGACCGACGGTGGAGACGCCGTCGTCGCCGAGCATCGGCAGGTAGAGCGGGAGCACGTTGTCGCCGAACACCCGCTGGCAGAGCGCCACCGCCTCGTCGAAGTCGGCCCGGGGGTGGTCGAGCCGGCTCACGGCGACCGCCCGGGGCATGTCGACCGCGGCGCACTCCTCCCACAGGGCGGCGGTGGCGGCGTCCATCCCGTCCACGGCGGAGACCACGAAGAGCGCGGCGTCGGCGGCCCGCAGGCCGGCGCGCAGCTCACCGACGAAGTCGGCGTAACCGGGGGTGTCCAGCAGGTTGACCTTGATGCCGTCGTGCAGCAGCGGCGCGCAGGCCAGGCTCACCGAGCGCTGCTGGCGTACCGCCGCCGGGTCGTGGTCGCAGACCGTGGTGCCGTCGGTGACCGTGCCGGCCCGGGTGATCGTGCCGCTCGCCGTGAGCAGCGCCTCGACCAGGGTCGTCTTGCCCGCGCCGGAGTGCCCGACGAGCACCACGTTGCGGACCCTGCCGGGTTCGGTCACCACCGGCGCGCCGGTGATCCCCTTCTCCTGATTCTTCTGCGCCATGGGGCGCACCTCCCTCAGCCGGTGGTGGTGGCGACCGCCGCGCGCGACGGGGAAGCGGCCCGGGGCGGGTCCCGCGGCGATATCCTCCGCTGTCTGCTGGATTCCGGGTACGTGACGGGCGGGCGGGTGAGTTGGCTCACCTCCCGGCTCGATCTCACACCCGATGCCCGGCCGGCACAAGGGCGGCTCGCCTGACCGGCCGTAGAGCCGGTGCTGGCCGGACCGTTATCGTGGGACCGCCATGGCGAAGATCTTCCAAGTGTCGGCTCGCGCGGGGATGGCCCGTGTCGTCGAGCCGGTCGCACGCGGCCTGCTCCGAGCGGGCGTAACTCCCAACGCGGTCACCGTGGCGGGCACCCTCGGGGTGCTCGTCGGCGCACTCGGCTTCGGTGCCCGCGGTCATCTGGTCGCCGGGGCCCTGATCGTCACCGTCTTCGCGCTCACCGACCTGCTCGACGGGACGATGGCCCGGATGAGCGGGGGCTCCACCCGGTTCGGCGCGTTCCTCGACTCGAGCATGGACCGGGTCGCCGACAGCGCGGTCTTCGGCGCCGTGGCGTACTGGCTGGCCACCGAGCACCAGTACTCCGGGGTCGCCGCCGCGCTGCTCTGCCTGGCCGCCGGCGCGCTGGTGTCGTACGTCAAGGCACGCGCCGAGGGCCTCGGGATGACCTGCAACGTGGGCATCGCCGAGCGCACCGAGCGGCTGCTCATCGTCGGGGTCGGCGGGCTGCTCACCGGCCTCGGCGTCGACCCGGCGCTGGAGATCGCGCTCTGGCTGCTCGCCGCCGTGTCGATCTTCACGGTCGGGCAGCGGATGCTGCACGTGTACCGACAGGCGCAGCGCATCCACACCCTGGACGGAAATCGGTGAATCTCACCGAGCTCGGCTACGTCGCCGGCTGGCGGGTGATCCGCGCGCTGCCGCGGCCCGTCGTGGCCGCGGCGTTCCGGGCGGGCGCGGACCGCGCCCACCGCCGGGGTGGCGGCGGTACGGACCGGCTGCGGGCGAACCTGCGCCGGGTGGTCGGGCCGGACCTGCCGGAGCCGGAGCTGGACGAGCTGGTCCGGGCGGGCCTGCGGTCGTACGCCCGGTACTGGATGGAGGCGTTCCGGCTGCCCTCGCTGAGCCGCCGGGAGATCCTGGCCGGGTTCCGGCTCGACGGTGAGGAACTGCTCGCCGCCGACGTGGCCGCCCGTCGGGGCGCGGTGGTGGCGCTGCCGCACGCCGGCAACTGGGACGCGGCCGGCGCCTGGGTCGCGGCCACCGGCTGGCCGATCACCACGGTCGCCGAGCGGCTCAAGCCGGAGGGCGTCTACCAGCGGTTCCTCGCCTTCCGCCGCAGTCTCGGCATGGAGATCCTGCCCACCCACGGCGGGGATCGGCCGGCGTTCGACGTGCTGGTGGACCGGCTGCGCGCCGGGGCGGTGGTGCCGCTGCTGGCCGACCGGGACCTCTCCGCCCGGGGCGTGGAGGTCGACTTCTTCGGCGCCCGCACTCGGATGCCGGCCGGGCCGGCGCTGCTCGCGCTGCGCACCGGGGCGCCCCTCTACGTCGCCTCGATGTGGTACGAACCGGACGCCGCCCGGGCCTCGCTGGCCGGACCGCTGCCGGTACCCGGCCCCGAGGAGGGCCCGCTCGACGAGCGCGTGCGGTCGCTGACCCAGCGGATCGCCGACAGTCTGGCGGCCGGTATCGCCCGGCATCCGGAAGACTGGCACATGTTGCAACGGATGTGGCTGGACCAGCGTGGCCCAGTCGACGGCGCGGCCATGCCCTCGCCGGCCACCGGACAGCTTTCGAGGGAGAGGCAGCGGTGAGCGCGAGGAGTGAGCCGGGTTTGCGAGCCCCGCAGTCGCGAACAGAGGTGGCACCCGTGAGCGCGAGGAGCACGGCGGAGCGGATCCGGGCAGTCGCGAACAAAGGGCGTTGACGTGCGGATCGGCATCGTGTGTCCGTACTCGTTCGACGTACCCGGTGGGGTGCAGAACCACGTCATGGACCTGGCCGAGGCGCTGATCGGGCTCGGCCACCAGGTGAGTGTGCTCGCCCCGGCCGACGAGGACTCACCGCTGCCGCCGTACGTGGTGCCGGCCGGGCGGGCGGTGCCGCTGCCGTACAACGGCTCGGTGGCCCGGATCGCGTTCGGGCCGGTCTCCACGGCCCGGGTGCGGCGCTGGCTCACCCGCGGCGACTTCGACGTGCTGCACGTGCACGAGCCGCTCACGCTCAGCCTCTCGCTGCTCGCCGTGCTCTCCGCCCGCGGGCCCGTGGTGGCCACCTTCCACACAGCGATGACCCGGTCCCGGGCGCTGGCCGCGGCGCAGGGCGTGCTCCAGATCGTGCTGGAGCGGATCACCGCCCGGATCGCGGTCAGCGCGCTGGCTCGCAAGGTGCAGGTCGAGCACATGGACGGCGGGGCGGTGGAGATCCCGAACGGGGTGGCCGTCGCGAAGTTCACCGACGCCGAGCCGCTGCCGGGCTGGCCGGGGGAGTGCGCGCCGGGCGAGGGCGGCTCGATCGGGTTCCTGGGCCGGTTCACCGAGGCGCGCAAGGGTTTCCCGGTGCTCCGGGACGCCTTCGTCGAGCTGGCCGCCCAGCGCCCCGGGCTGCGGCTGCTGGTCGCCGGGCCGGGTGACCCCGACGACCTGTACGACCGGTTCCCGGCCGGGCTGCGCGACCGGGTGACCTTCCTTGGGCTGGTCCCCGAGGCGGACAAGGCGCGCATGCTGCGCAGCGTGCACCTCTACGTGGCGCCGAACACCGGCGGCGAGTCGTTCGGCATGATCCTCACCGAGGCGCTGGCGGCCGGGACCAGCGTGGTGGCCAGCGACCTCGACGCGTTCCGCCGGGTGCTCGACGGCGGCCGGGCGGGGCGGCTCTTCCCGACCGGGGACGCGGCGGCGCTGCGCGCCGCGCTCACCGAGCTGCTCGACGACCCGCGGCAGCGGGCGGAACTGACCGCCTGCGGCGACCAGGTGGTGGCGAATTTCGACTGGCCCGTGGTTGCCCGCCGGGTTCTGGAGGTATACGCAGCGGCGATCGAGGCCACCGACGGGCGGGTCATCGACACGGAATGGGTGGGGCTGGGCTGACCCGGGTGGCGCGTGGTGCTTGGGTGACCGGAGCATCGGGTCCGGCGACGGCCGGAGGAGACCGGAACGGAGCAGCACTACGATGCCGGGCATGTGGTGGGTGGTGGGCACGACCCTGGTCGTCGCGCTGGTCGCGGCGTACCTGATTTGGACCGCCGGCCGGGTCGAGCGGCTGCAGGGCCGCGCGGAGCTGGCGGCCCGCGCGCTCGACGCCCACCTGCTGCGCCGGGCCGCGGCCGCCGCGGTGCTGGCCGAGCGGCGGTACGGCGTCGAGCTGTACGCCGCCGCGCGGATCGCCCTGGACGCCCACCCGGACGAGCGGGAGGCCGCCGAGAACGACCTCACCCGGCAGTTGCGCGCGGTGCAGCTCGACCCGGCCGACCCGGACTGCGAGGCGGTGATCGCCGCCAGCCGCCGGCTGGCCCTGGCCCGGCAGGTGCACACCGACCTGGTCCGGGACGCGCGAGCCGCCCGCCGGCGACCGCTGGTGCGGCTGTTGCGGATGGGGCGCCGGCACCCCTGGCCGCGCTACTTCGACATCGACGACCCCACCCTCACCCTCCCGGCGGACGTCCCGGCCGGTTAAGCCGGGGGGTGGTGGCAGCTCGATGCGGTCGGGGCCTGTGGAGCTGATGTCGTGAACGACTCAGCCGGCCGGTCGGGCTGATGTCGCGGGGGTGGGTGACGGCGGCCACATCGCAGGCCACCGGGGGTCTGATTGGCTGTCGGAGTGGCGTTGCGTCGGGCGTAGCATCTCCGCTGCCACCCTCCCGAGCACGCCTGAGGAGCGATAACCCGTGCCCGACACCACTTCTCAGCACACCAGCGCCCCCGTTGTCGGCACCGCCCGCGTCAAGCGCGGCATGGCCGAGATGCTCAAGGGTGGCGTGATCATGGACGTGGTCAACGCCGAGCAGGCCCGGATCGCCGAGGACGCCGGCGCCGTCGCCGTGATGGCGCTCGAGCGGGTGCCCGCCGACATCCGCGCCCAGGGCGGGGTGTCCCGGATGAGCGACCCGGACATGATCGACGGCATCATCAACGCCGTCTCGATTCCGGTGATGGCCAAGGCCCGGATCGGCCACTTCGTGGAGGCCCGGATCCTCCAGTCGCTCGGCGTCGACTACATCGACGAGTCCGAGGTGCTGACCCCGGCCGACTACGAGAACCACATCGACAAGTGGGCGTTCACCGTCCCGTTCGTCTGCGGCGCGACCAACCTGGGCGAGGCGCTGCGCCGGATCACCGAGGGCGCGGCCATGATCCGGTCCAAGGGCGAGGCCGGCACCGGTGACGTCTCCAACGCCACCACCCACATGCGGAAGATCCGCAAGGAGATCCGCCGGTTGCAGTCGCTGCCGGAGGACGAGCTGTACGTCGCGGCCAAGGAGCTCCAGGCCCCGTACGAGCTGGTCAAGGAGGTCGCCCAGACCGGCAAGCTGCCGGTGGTGCTGTTCACCGCCGGTGGGATCGCCACCCCGGCCGACGCCGCCATGATGATGCAGCTCGGCGCCGAGGGTGTCTTCGTCGGCTCGGGCATCTTCAAGTCCGGCAACCCGGCCCAGCGCGCCGCCGCGATCGTGAAGGCCACCACCTTCCACGACGACCCGGACGTGCTGGCCAAGGTCTCCCGTGGTCTCGGCGAGGCGATGGTCGGCATCAACGTCGACGAGATCCCGCAGCCGCACCGGCTGGCCGAGCGGGGCTGGTGACCATGAGCGGGCCCACCGTCGGTGTGCTCGCCCTCCAAGGCGACGTGCGTGAGCACGTCGCGGCGCTGACCGGGGCGGGCGCGGACGCCCGCCCGGTCCGCCGGCCCGAGGAACTGGACGCGGTGCACGGGCTGGTCATCCCCGGCGGGGAGTCCACCACGATCAGCAAGCTGGCCGACATCTTCGAGCTGCGCGAGCCGATCGACAAGCGGATCGCCGGCGGCATGCCGGTCTACGGCTCCTGCGCCGGCATGATCATGCTGGCGCGGGAGGTGCTCGACGGCCGTCCCGACCAGCGGGGCTTCGACGGCCTCGAGATGACCGTGCGGCGCAACGCGTTCGGCCGGCAGGTGGACTCGTTCGAGGCCCCGGTGGCGGTCGACGGCGTCGAGGGCGGGCCGTTCCACGCGGTGTTCATCCGGGCGCCGTGGGTGGAGCGGGTCGGCGACGGCGTCGAGGTGCTCGGCACGGTGACCGAGGGCCCGGCCGCCGGCCGGATCGTGGCGGTGCGGCAGGGCAACCTGCTGGCCACCTCGTTCCACCCCGAACTCACCGGTGACCTGCGGCTGCACCGCTACTTCGTGGAGCTCGTCCGGGCCGCCACCTGAGCGGCTTCGCGGCCCGTCGGGCCGGGGGACCTTGCCGGTGCTGTTTCACCGCACCGTCCGTCTGGTCGAGCCGCCGGTCAGCCGGCGACGGAGCGCAGTTGTCCGGGCCGGCGGCCGAGGAGCCGGTCCAGGTTGGCGGCGGAGGCGGCGTCGGCCGGGAGCTGGACGACGATCCGCTGGGGGGCGGCGTCGGCCAGCTCCAGGATCTCGTACGCCAGCCGCAGCGGGCCGACCTCCGGGTGCCGCAGCTCCCGGACGCCGGTCCGTGGGGCGGCCACCGGACGCCGCTCCCAGCGTTCGGTGAACGGCGCGCCGACGGTGCGGGCCAGCCGATCGGCGAAGGCGTCGGTGGCCGGGTCGCCCCGGCGTAACCGGTGCAGCTCGGCTACCTGCTGGTCGGCCAGCTCCGCCCACTTCGGGAAGTGGTCGCGGGCACGCTCGTCGGCGAGTGTGAACCACAGCAGGTTCGGCCGGTTCCCGTCCAACAGGCCCAGCGGGCGGGCCAGCCGGTCGAAGGCGTCGTTCCAGGCCAGCACGTCGCTGAGCTGGTTCACCACGTACGCCGGGGCGTCGCGCAGCCCGTCGAGCACGGCCCGGACCGTCGGGCGGACGGTGCGGGCGGCCGACGGCCGCTCGCCCGGGCACAGTTGCCGGCTGTGGCTGACCATCGCGAGCTGCTGCAGGTGGTCCCGATCGGCGTCGTCGAGCAGCAGGGCGTCGGCGAGCGCGGCGAGAATCTCCGGCGACGGGCGGGTGTCGCGCCCCTGCTCCAGCCGGGTCAGGTACTCGACGCTCACCTGGGCCAGCGTCGCCAGCTCCGCCCGACGCAGGGCGGCCGTGCGGCGGCGCGGACCCGGGGCGAGACCCACGTCGGCCGGCCGGACAGCCTCTCGCCGGCTGCGCAGGAACGCGCCCAGCTCTCCGTCCATCACCCGCACAGTCTGGCAGCGCGCGAGGCCCGTTGGGTGGCCCCGGCAGGGCCACCCTCGCGCCGGCCTCCCCACCATCGGTGCCCGGCCCGACGATCGTCGGCATGAGAACACAGACAGCAGGACCGACCCGGATCGGTCTGATCGTGGGAAGCACCCGCCCCGGCCGGCGCGGTGGCGCGGTCGCCGGGTGGGCCGTACAGGTGGCGTCCCGCCACCCGGCGGTACGCGCCGGCGTCGCCGAGATCGAGGTGATCGACCTGGCGGAGCAGGCGTTGCCGCTGCTCGACGAGCCCGTGCCGGCGATGTTCGGCGACTACCGGCAGCCGCACACCCGCCGGTGGAGCGCGGTCGTGGCCGCCTGCGACGCGTTCGTCTTCGTCACCCCGGAGTACAACCACTCGATCCCCGCCGGGCTGAAGAACGCCATCGACTACCTGTACGCGGAGTGGAACGACAAGGTGGTCGGGCTGCTCAGCTACGGCGTGCAGGGCGGCAACCGGGCTGCCGACCACCTGCGGCTGATCCTGGCCGAGGTGCGCGCGGCGGTGGTACCCACCCAGGTCTCGCTCTCGGTCTTCACCGACTTCGACTTCTCCGGGTCGGATCCCGGCGATCCCACCGCGCCCGGCAGGATCGCCCCGGGCGACGGACGGGAGGAGTCGCTGTCGACCATGCTGACCGAGATCGTGACCTGGTCCGACGCCCTGCGGGCCGGGGCCCGCACCCCGGCCGTCGAGGGCAGCCCGGAGCTGGTGGGGTGAGCGTGGAGACGATCCTGATCCGCTACCGGGTCCGTCCCGAGCACCTGGCGGAGCACCTCCTCCTGCTCCGGGCGGTCCATGACGAGGTGGCCCGGGTACGGCCGTCCGGGCTGCGCTACGTGACGTTCCAGCTGGACGACGAACGCAGCTTCGTCGACGTGGCCATGGGCCCGGAGCTGCCAGGGCCGCTGCCGTCGCTGGAGTCGTTCCGGCGCTACCGGGCGGGTCTAGAGGACCGCTGCGAGGAGCGGGCCACGTTCGACTTCACCGTGGTGGGGTCGTACGGCTTCGGGGAATGAGCGGCCGGCCCGTCCGTGTTGTGCCTGTTCGGGCGGCATCGGACGGGCCGGCGCCGTGCGGCGCGTGACAGTGACCCGCCGGCCGCCGGTAGGATTGCCGAGATTCGGCAGGGCCATCAGCTCGCCGCGGCTCCCAGCAGAAAGATCACCGGCACCTCGGCGTGCGCCGGCGGGGGAGCGGGGCGCGTGCGGTGCGGTCGATGCAGACGGCGGGTAGCAACGGAGGTAACAGATGTCCGGCCACTCAAAGTGGGCGACGACCAAGCACAAGAAGGCGGTCATCGACGCCAAGCGCGGCAAGATGTTCGCCAAGCTGATCAAGAATGTCGAGGTGGCCGCGCGGACCGGCGGCGGCGACCCGGCCGGTAACCCGACGCTCTACGACGCCATCCAGAAGGCGAAGAAGAACTCGGTCCCGAACGACAACATCGACCGTGCGGTCAAGCGCGGCTCCGGCCTGGAGGCCGGCGGCGCCGACTACCAGACGATCATGTACGAGGGCTACGGCCCGAACGGCGTCGCGCTGCTCATCGAGTGTTTGACCGACAACCGCAACCGCGCCGCGACCGAGGTGCGTACCGCGCTGACCCGCAACGGCGGCTCCTTCGCCGACGCCGGCTCGGTGTCGTACATGTTCTCCCGCAAGGGCGTGGTGATCGTGCCGAAGGCCGACACCAGCGAGGACGACGTGATGATGGCCGTGCTGGACGCCGGCGCCGAGGAGGTCAACGACCTGGGCGAGGCGTTCGAGGTGGTCTCCGAGCCGGGTGACCTGATCGCGGTGCGCACCGCCCTGCAGGACGCCGGCATCGAGTACGAGTCGGCCGAGTCGTCGCTGATCCCGAGCGTCAACGTCCCGCTGGACGAGGAGGGCGCCCGGAAGATCTTCAAGCTGATCGACGTGCTGGAGGACTGTGACGACGTGCAGAACGTCTACGCCAACTTCGACGTCAGCGACGAGATCATGGCCGCGGTCGGCTGAGCCGACTGCCCTGACCCAGGCTCCACGGCAAGGCGCGAACGGAAACTCCGTTCGCGCCTTGCCTGTTCCTGAGCTGGCGTCAGGCGGGCGGCGTACGTTCGGCGATGGCCGGCAGGGCGCGTACGAACGAGGCGAGGCTCTTGTACGGTTCACCGTCGAGGACTCGCGCGGCCAGCCCGAACGGGAACCCGGTCACGCCGAGCGCCGAGACCGCTGGGACGCCTGCCGACTTCTCATGCTCGACCCACTCGCCACCGTAGGCCCGGATGACCACTTCCCCGGTGTAGGCGCCGATCAACCGCCACCACAGGTCGAGGTGCTCCTCGGCCAGCGGTCCGTCGGCGAGCAGGTCGACGCATACCTCGTCGAGCGTCGACAGGCTCTCCGGTGACCAGTCCAGTCGGCGGCCGAACTGCCGGAACACCAGGTCCGCGCATTCCTCGGCGAGGGCGTGCAGGTACGTCGGGTCGGGCGCGTTCATGGTTGGCGATCCTCGCACAGCCGGCACCCAGACCGCTGACAGCTGACAGCTGACTAGACTGCCCGGATGGACCGAACATCCGCGCAGTGGGTCGGTCGCGTCGGCACGGCTGCCGCGGCCATGGGAGCGGCGATCCTGCTCCTGCATCTGGCCACCAAGGCGCTCGACGCGGAACTCCGCCTCACCGGTGCGCTGCTCGTCGTCGGCGGCCTGGTGCTGCGCGCCGTTGCGCGGGGCGGCCGGGGAACGGGACGGATGCCCAGCCGCACCGGCTGACCGGTCACCACAGCGAGGGCGGGGGCCGGACGGCGGTCAGGCGGGCGGGCCGACCAGGCTCGGGAACGGGAAGTCGAGGTCGAACGTCTCGTTGGTGCGCGCGTCGCGGTAGACCCACTGCCGGGGGCCGACCTGCTCCGCCGTCGAGCCCCGGGTCCAGCCGCGCAGCCCGGCGTAGCTGACCGCCACGCCGCCGAAGTTGTCACCGAACCACAGCTCCACCCGGTGCCGGTCGGGCCCGACGTCGCGCTGCTGGATGTCCTGCACGACCATGCCGCCCGGGCCGATGCCGTGGTACGTCTGCTGGAAGTGCTGGTACGGCGCGTGGTCGCCGGCCAGGCGTTCGAACTCGACCTGCTCGAAGGCGAACGCGGCGAACTCCCGGATGCTCCCGGGCGACTTCAGCGGGAACTCGGTGACCAGGGTGAAGGTGGCGCGCTGCGGGTCGTACACGTAGGAGAAGACGAGGGCCTCCATGATGTGGCTGAGCGCCCCGCGCGGGTCGCGCATCGGTTCCACAATGTCTCCTTACGGGTACGGGCCTTCGTACACGATGTGCGTCTTCTCGGCGAACAGCGGATCGTTCTTGTCGACGATGTTGCCGTCGTGGTCGAGGAAGAGGTTATCGGCCGGGCTGTTGCCGGACTGGGCGGACTGCCAGCGGATATAGCCGTTCGCCTGGCGGCTCCACTGGCTCGCGCTGGGGTTGTCGCCGGTGGGCCGCATGAAGCGCAGCCGTTCGACGCCGTTCTCGTCCTTCCAGATGAAGCCCTCGTTGTTGCGGGTCGGCGTCTCGGTCCAGTTGCGTGGGCGCTGCGCGCGCAGGGACCGGATCGAGATGCCACGCAGCGAGCGGACCGGGAACGGGGTGGCGTTGGGATGGCGTAGCCGGTCGCGGGGCAGGCCGAGGTTCCTCAGGTCCTGACCGGGGCGGAGCAGGTCGCCGACCGGCCCGAAGATGCCCCGGGCGAAGCCGCCGCGCCCCTGTCGCCGGAGCCGGCGCAGTTTTCCCTTACCCATTGAGCACCGCGTCGATGGCGAGGTTGAGCAGCTGGTCGATGACCAGCGAGGCGATCATCTTGAAGATCGGGATCTGGGCCAGCGACGCGCCGAAGGTCGGCGCGGCGGTGGCGATCGCCTGCGCGATCTGGATCGCCAGCAGGACCAGCTGCACGATCACGTTGATCTTCAGGACGAGGACCACCCCGGCGGTGAGGAACAGCCCTACCGCGACGCCCTGCGCGGCGCTGACGCCGTCGGTGAGGTTCGCTATCGGCGCCTCCTGGCCGCCCCACCGTTGCTGGAACGCCGCGACCGCCTGCCCGGTGTTGGCGGCCCAGACGGACTCGCCGGCCTGCTGCGCCTCGGCGCCGACCGTCTGCACCGTCGCGGCCAGGGAGAGCCAGTGCTGGCCCAGCTCGAAGAGCTTCTCCTCGTCGGCCTCCGGCCAGCTGTAGCCGAGCATGCCCAGCAGCGAGACGAGTTCACCGGGAAGTTGCAGCCCCATCGCGTCAACCGCCCAACGCCTGACCGATCTTGCGCAGGCCGGCCTCGACCTGCTGATCGGCCTCCTCGAACGCGTCGGCCATGGTGTGCAGGCCGGCGGCGAACTGCCCGAGCACCTCGCCGTTGCCCTCGAAGCAGCTCATGGTCAGGTCGTGGATGCCGAGGTACAGCTCGCCGATCAGGGCGCCGAGGTCGTCGCCGCCCCACGGCTCGCCGAGCCCCTGCACGGTGCTCTCGAACTGCTCCAGGACCTCGGCCATCCGGTCGACCGACCGGTCGAGCGATTCCGCGCTGGTTCGCAGCGCCTCGGGATCCACCTGGAAGCCGGACATCGACATGCTCGCCTCCGTACTCGTGGGCGGGCTTGCGGAGCCGATGCTAACCGTGCGCGTCCACTGTGGGACGCCCCGTGCGCGACTTCTGTCCGACTCGCGACGCCGGCCTTGCCCACCGTCCGGAACCGTGATCCCGAACGGGCCGGCCGTCGACCCTGCGGGTCGGTAGCGGCTCCCGTGCCCGGGTGCCGTCGCCGCGCGGGCCCGACCCGGTTCCGGTACCGGCCGTCCGCGTCACCGGACCGTGGCTACGCTGGGCGGATGGAGTTGAGCGGTGGCGCGGGGGACAGCGCTGGCCAGGTGGTCGACGGGCGCCGGTTCGCGCCCGGTGACGTGGTGATCCGGCGGGAGATCCTGCTCGGCGAGGTGTGGTTCGGCTGCCCGACCATCTGCGTCGAGGACTCGCCCGACCTGCTCGCGCTCTACCTGCCGCCGGGCGCCGAGTTCGGCTTTCCCCGGCGCGGCGTCTTCCCGGCCGGCCGGCACCCGTGGGAGGCCGCCGGGCACCGGGCCTGGAGCGGGCACGGCAAGCTGATGCTGCACCGCCCCGGCGAGGCACACTCGCTGGACGTCTTCTGGACCGGCCCGGACCGCGCCTTCGCCGGCTGGTACTTCAACCTCCAGGACCCGTTCCGGCGTACGCCGATCGGGGTGGACACCCTGGACCACGAGCTGGACCTGTGGTGGCCGGCGGACGCCGAGCGCTACGTCTGGAAGGACGTGGAGATGTTCGCCCAGCGCCTGGCGGAGGGGCGCTACCCGGGGATGGCCGACGCCATCCAGGCCGAGGGCGACCGGATCGCCGCCCTGCTGGACGCGGGGGAGCGCTGGTGGGACGAGAACTGGGCGTCCTGGAAGCCCGACCCGGCCTGGCCGGTGCCCCGGCTGCCCGCCGGCTGGGACACCGTCGCCGGCTGACCCGCCGGGAGGGCGCCCCCAGGCCCGCCTGGCCGGGTAATCGACTCCGGATCGCCGAGGTGGCGGTGTCGTCCGGATCACGAGGACACCGCCACCTCGGCGACATGGCGGCTGCGACGCGCCGCCGGCCGGCTCAGCCGATGGTCTCCCGGGAGCGCCAGGCGGCGCGGATCGAGGTGCGGCCGTTGGTGCGCAGCAGCGAGCCCTCGTACACCCGCGCCCCGGCGACCAGGAACGCGGCGGCCGCGACCAGCAGCAGGGCCAGCGACACCAGCGGCTCCCAGCCGGCCGCGTCGCCGGTGAACAGTCGCAGCGGCATCGCCGTCGGCGAGGAGAACGGCAGGTAGGACAGCACCCGCATGGCGGTCGCGTTGTCGTTCAGGAAGATCACCGCGAAGAACGGCAGCATCACCGCGAGCTGCACCGGCATGGACACACCGGCGATGTCCTCCTGCCGGTTGACCAGGGCGCCGGCCGCCGCCCACATGGCCGCGATCAGCACGAAGCCGAGCAGGAAGAACGGCACGAACCAGCCGATCGCCGGCCCGAGCAGGGTGAGCAGCCCGCCGCTGTCGGCGAACCGCATGCCGACCACGGTGACCAGGGCGATCAGCGCGATCTGCCCGAGCGCGAGCACCGTGCCGGCGACCAGCTTGCCGGCCAGCAACGCCCGCACCGGCACCGCGGCCACCAGGATCTCCACCACCCGGGTCTGCTTCTCCTCGACCACACTCTGCGCGATCTGCACGCCGAAGGTCTGCGAGGTGATGAAGAAGACGAACGCGAAGGCGAACGGCACCAGGAACGCCACCACCGGGTCCACCGCGTCCGGGTCGAGCAGCCGGACGTCGGGCTGCGTGCTCAATGCCGTCACCACGTCCTCGGGCGCGTCGTCCATGGCCAGCACCGCCGGCCCGGCGACCACCGCGGCGTCCACGTCGCCGTCCCGGACGGCCTGCTCGGCGGCCCGGTCGTCGGCGACCGTACGCACCTCCAGCCCGGCCGCGCGCAGCGGCCCGGCCGCCGCTTCGGTCACCGCCACGCTCGACGGGCCACCGGAGAGCAGCGGCGGCAGGATCGTCGCCGCCGCGGCGATGAGCAGGAAGAACAGCGTGCTGAACAGGAACGTGCGGTCGCGCAGCTTGACCCGGATCTCGCGGGCGGCGACCAGGCGGGTGGCCTGTGTGGTGTTCACTGGGCGACCTCTCGGAAGATCTCGGTGAGGGAGGGGCTGACCGGGCGGAACGCGCGGACCGGGCCGCGGGCGAGCGCCGCGTGCAGCACCGGCTGCTCGTCGGCGCCGGGGGCGAGGTCGAACACGGCGCGGGCGCCGTCCAGGTCGACCAGGGTCACCCCGGGCTCGTCCCGCAGCCAGCCGGCGTCGGTCGCCACCACCAGCTCGAACCGGGGCGAGGTGTACGTCCGGCGCAGCTGTTCCCGGCTGCCGGCCGCGCGGATCATTCCGTCCGCGATGATCACCAGGTCGTCGCAGAGCCGCTCGACGACGTCGAGCTGGTGGCTGGAGAAGAGCACCGGCACGCCGGCGGCGGCCCGCTCCCGCAGCACCGCCACCACCGTGTCGACGGCCAACGGGTCGAGGCCGGAGAACGGTTCGTCGAGCACCAGCACCTCGGGGTCGTGCACCAGCGCGGCGGCGATCTGGGCGCGCTGCTGGTTGCCCAGCGACAGCGTCTCCAGCAGATCGTCACCGCGTTCGGCGAGCCCGACCCGCTCCAGCAGGGCGTCGGTGTTGCGCCGGGCCGCCGCGGCGGTCATCCCGTGCAGCCGGCCCAGGTAGGCCACCTGCTCCCGGACGCTCATCTTCGGGTAGAGGCCACGCTCCTCCGGCATGTAGCCGAAGCGCCGACGGACCTCCTGGGTCAGCGGCGCGCCCTGCCAGCTGACCTGGCCGGCGTCCGGAGCGAGCACCCCGAGGATGATCCGCATGGAGGTGGTCTTGCCGGCGCCGTTGCCGCCGACGAAGCCGGTCATCCGGCCGGCCGCCACCTCGAAGGACACGTTCCTGAGCACCTGACGGTCGCCGAAACTGCGGTCGACGCCGTCCAGACGGAGCACGTTCATCACGATGATCACGTTAGGCCGCCAGCGGCCGGCTGCCGTCCACCCACCGGTGGAGCGGCCGGGTCCGCCGCAGGGCGGACGGGATCACCCGCCGGGCCGCACCACCCCGTGCTCGTACGCGAAGACCACCGCCTGCACCCGGTCGCGCAGCCCGAGCTTGGCCAGCACCCGGCTGACGTGGGTCTTCACCGTCGCCTCGCCCAGGTGCAACTCGGCGGCGATCTCGCCGTTGCTGGCGCCCCGGGCGACCAGCACCAGCACCTCCCGCTCGCGGGGGGTGAGCTCGTTCAGGGCCGCCTCGGCGGAGACCGCCGTCCCGGCCGCCTCGCCGGGCCGGGCGAAGGTGGCGATCACCCGCCGGGTGAGCTCGGGGGCGAGCAGCCCGTCGCCGCGGGCCAGCACCCGGATCGCCTCGACCAGCGCCTCCGGCGTGCCGTTCTTCAGCAGGAAACCGCTGGCCCCGGCGCGTAGGGCGGCGAACAGGTAGTCGTCCCGGTCGAAGGTGGTGAGGATCAGCACCGCCGGCCCGCCCGGCCCCTCCTGTTCGGCGGTGATCCGCCGGGTGGCCGCCAGCCCGTCGACGCCGGGCATCTCCACGTCCATCAGCACCACGTCCGGGCGCAGCACCCGGGTCATGGTCACCGCGCGCTCACCGTCGGCCGCCTCGCCGACCACCTCGAGGTCGTCCTCCACCTCCAGGATGACCCGGAAGCCGGTACGGACCAGATGCTGGTCGTCGGCGAGCAGCACCCGGATCGGCCGGTCCGTGGCCGCCTCGCTCATGCCGGCACTCCGCTTCGCTGCGTGCCGTCATGAGGCACCTTCGCGCTGAGCCTGATGATTCGCTCGCTGCGCTCGCTCATGCCGGACGCTCCGCCGGCACCGGCAGCGGGAAGCGTGCCCGCGCGCGCCAGCCGCCGCCGGGGCGCGGGCCGACCTCCAGCGCGCCGCCGTGCGTGGCGACCCGCTCGCGCATGCCGATCAGGCCCAGCCCGTCGGCGTTCGCCGGGCGGGTGGCCCGTCCGTCGTCGGTCACGTCGACCTCCACCTCGTGTGCCAGGTAGCGGATCCGTACGTCCAGCACGGTCGCCCCGGTGGCGTGCTTGAGCGTGTTCGTGACGGCCTCCTGGGCCACCCGGTAGGCGGCCTGGGACACCGAATCGGGCAGCGGCACCCGGTCCCCGTACACCCCCAGGGTGGCCCGCAGCCCGGCCTCGCGGGCCCGGTCCACCACGGCCGCGACCTGGTCGATGCCGGCCGGGTCGGCGGGTTCGACGCCGTCGGGGCGGGCGTCGCGGGCGCGCAGCACGCCGAGCATCCGGCGCAGCTCGTCGACCGCCGTGCGGGCGGTCTCCTCGATCGCGCCGAGCGCCGTGCGGGCCTTGACCGGGTCCTTGTCGAGGACCCGCCGGGCGGCGGACGCCTGCACCCCCATCACCGACACGTGGTGGGCCACCACGTCGTGCAGTTCCCGGGCGATGCGGACCCGCTCGCCGACCACCGCGTGCTCGCGGACCTCGGCCTGCGACCGGCGCAGCTGCTCGGCCTGGTCGGCCAGCTCGTGCTGGCGGCGGGCGGCCAGCCACGCGGTCTCCCCGAAGAAGTACGCGAACCCGAAGTACAGCCCGTTGACCAGCACGCCGCTGACGATCGCGGCGAGCACCGGGGGCACCGGCCCGACCGCGCGGGCGAAGGCGTCCGGCGGAATGCTGCCGATGGTGGTCGCGTAGTACACCCCGAGCCAGACGAACATGGTGGCGATGACGCCCATCCGCAGCCGCTTGGACAGCCGGCGGTCGCGCCCCCACGCGCCGAGGGTGTAGATCGCGGCGAACAGCGCCCACCCGGACAGCTGGGTCTCCGGGGCGGAGCGCGCCTGGGCGGCGATGAACGCCGCCGAGATCACCAGCGTGACGGTGGCCGGGAAGCGGCGCCGCCAGATCAGCGGCAGGGTCACCGCGACGGTCCAGAAGACCTGCTCCGGGCCGGACGGCGGCGGCCCGAGCAGGAACGCCCCGGTGCTGCGGGCCAGGGTGAGGCTGAACAGGGCCAGCACCGTGGCGGCCAGCCCGGCGTAGACGTCGAACCGCCGCTGCTCCGGGGTGGGCCCGGGCCGCCGCCAGTCTTCCGTCTCGGTGGTCACCCTGGTGAGGATCTCATCCGGCGGGCCGGCGCCGGTCAGGTACCCGGCCGGGACGTCCCGGCCCGGCCCGGCGGCGGGTGCCGGGCCCGGCGGCGGTCACCCGGTCGAGCAGCCGGTCCAGCCGCCCGCGCTCGGCGGCCGCCCCGACCGGCCGGGTCCAGCCGACGAACCGGGCGAACAGCTCGGCCGGGTCCGGTGGCCGGGGCCGCAGTCGCAGCCAGTCCGCGGCGGCCTCGTGCAGCAGCACGCAGAGGTAGACCGAGAGGCCGACCGGGTCGTGCGCGTACTCGACCCGCAGCGCCAGCTTCGCCGGCTGGCAGGGCCAGGGCGCCGCGCAGGCCCGGCACCGCCAGGCCGGCCGCGCCGCGACGTGCCGCCGCCCCGTCCGGGGTACGGATTCCGCGCGCCCACCCATCGTCGACCTCCTCCGTCGTGCCTGTTCACACTCTGCTGCCCGGCCGACTACGGTCGGAAGGCATCGACGGGCCACCCTTCGGCGGTGGCGGTGCGGTGCGGGGCTGTGGTGGAGGTGTGATGAGCGACGGGCGGCTGTCCACGCTGGAGTTCCTCGGCGGTGAACTGCGCCGGGCCCGGCGCGACCGGGGGCTCAGCCAGGAGGACCTGGCCCAGCGGATCAACTACTCGTCGTCGCTGGTCGGCATGGTGGAGATCGGCCACCGCACCCCGTCGCAGGACTTCGTCGGCCGGGTCGACGCGGCGCTGGAGTCCGGCGGCTTCTTCGAGCGGTTGCTCGCGCTGGTCCGCGCCGACGCGGCGCCGCCGTGGCTGCGGGAGTGGATCCAGGTGGAGGCGGAGGCCACCCTGATCCGCTGGTTCGAGCCGTCGCTGATCCCCGGCCTGCTCCAGACCGAGGCGTACGCCCGCGCGGTGCTCACCGGCGGCGGCATGCTGCGCGAGCCCGAGGTGGAGCAGCGGGTCACCTCCCGACTCGGCCGACAGGCGGTGCTCAGCCGGGAGGTTCCGCCGGAGGTCGTCTTCGTGGTGGACGAGGTGGTGCTGCGTCGCCGGATCGGTGGCCGTGCGGTGATGGCCGAGCAGTTCGCGCACCTGCTGCGGGTCACCGAGCTGCCGCATGTCGACCTGCACGTGGTGCCCGCCGACGCCGGCATGCACGCGGGGCTGGCGGGTGCCTTCATCCTGGCTCGGACGCCAGAGGGAGCCGAGGTGGCGCACGTGGACACTCCGCTGCGCGCGCATCTGAGCGACCACTCAGCCGACGTTGATAGCCTTCAACGCAGGTGGGAGAGCCTGCGGGGCGAGGCGCTGCCGCGCCGGGCGTCCCGGGAACTCGTCGCGGAGGTGGCACAGTCATGGACCTGACCGGTGCGGTCTGGCGCAAGTCCACCCGCAGCGACAACGGCGGGTCCACCTGTGTCGAGGTGGCGACGAACATCGCCGGCGTGGTCGGCGTACGCGACAGCAAGGATCGTGGCGGACCGGTGCTGGCCTTCGGCCCGACGGCCTGGACCGGTTTCCTGGCCGCGGCCACCAGCGGGGCGCTGCGCCCGCGCGGCGACCGGTAGCCGCGGCCCCAGACGTGCGGCGTCGGGCCGCCCCGGGCAGGGGCGGCCCGACGCGGGTCAGCCGGTGAAGGACTCGGGGCCAAAACGTCCCCAGGCCACGAAGACGGCCAGGGCGAGATAGACCAGGTCGGGAACGATCGTCGCCCGCTCGCCCCGGCGGAGGCGCATGGTCGCCGCGCCGGCGAACAGCAGGGCCACACAGGTGGCGGTCACCGGCACCAGCACCGGCGCGATGTCGAGGACGGCGGGCAGGATCAGGCCCGCCGCGGCCAGGATCTCGAGGGTTCCGATGACCCGGAGGGCGCCGGGGCTGAAGTCCATGACCCATTCCGCGGCGCGGCCGCCTTTGGCGGCGATCTTCTCCCTGGGGACGAACATCTTGGAGGTGCTGACCAGGAGGACGGCGGCGAGCAGGCCGGTAACGACCCACAGTGCGAGGTTCATCAGATCTCCTTGCAGGGTTGTCGGTGATTCCGGTGGTCGGGTGCGGCTGAGCGGGCCAGCTGGTCGCCCCGCGCGAACCGGAGTGCTACCAGGGCAGCGGGCCGTCGGCGCCGAAGAACCCGGCGGTCGGTCCGTCCGCGCCGAGGGTGGCCAGGCGCACCACCACCGCCGCACCCTGCGCGGGGGTGAGGAAGCCGGTGTGGTTGTTGCTGTCCGTGGCGCAGAAGCCGGGGGCGACGGCGTTGACCAGGATGCCGTCCTTGCGCAGCTCGTTGGCGTACTGCACGGTCAGCGCGCTCAGCGCGGTCTTGGCCGGCGAGTACGCCGCCGACGGCAGCAGGCCGGCCAGCGGGCCGTCCGGGTCGCTGGACAGGGTCAGCGACGCGGCGTGGCTGCTGACGTTGACGATCCGCGGCGCCGGCGACCGGCGCAGCAGCGGCAGCAGGGCGTTGGTCACCGCGATCACGCCGAAGACGTTGGTCTCGAACACCGACCGGACCATGTCCAGGTCGACCGAGCTGGGCACCTGATCGTGGGCGTCGGCCGGCGACACCTGCCCGGAGCCGGTGATGCCGGCGTTGTTGACCAGCACGTCGAGGCGGCCGAAGCGCCCCTCGATCCACCGTGCGGCGGCCCGGGCGGTGCCCGCGTCGGTGACGTCCAGGGTGACCGGGTGGGCGTCGCCGCCGGCCGCGCGCACCGCCGTGGCGGCCTCCTCGCCGCGCCGCGGGTCCCGGGCGCCGATCAGCACCGTCATGCCGAGCGCGGCGAACTGCTCGGCGGTCGCCCGGCCGATCCCCTTGTTCGCCCCGGTGACCAGAGCGATCTTCCGGTCTGTTCTGTCCTCGTTCACGACGAAGCTCCTGCTCGTGCGGGTTACGTGCGGCACCGATCGTCCGGCGCAGCGTCCTGACGGACATGAAGATGCCGCCGCCCCCGTCCCCGTGACAGGGTGGCGATGTGGCCCGTGCCACCGAGCGCGGATGTCACAGGGTGGCGGGGACCGGTGTCGTGTGGGTGGCACGACCGACAGCGAGGGCAGGAGCCGGCCATGAGCGAGCGACCACTGGACACCGCCGAGCCGCACGTCGGCGGCGACCGGGTGGACGCCGCCACCGAGGCGTTCCTCGCCCACCGCAACCTGCTGTTCACCGTCGCCTACGAGATGCTCGGCTCGGCCGCCGACGCCGAGGACGTCCTCCAGGAGACCTGGTTGCGGTGGGCGGGCGTCGATCTCGACCAGGTGCGGGACCAGCGTGCCTACCTGGTCCGGATCACCACCCGGCAGGCGCTGACCCGGCTGCGGACGCTGCGCCGCCGCAAGGAGTCCTACGTCGGCTCGTGGTTGCCCGAGCCGCTGCTGACCGCACCCGACGTGGCCGAGGACGTCGAGTTGGCCGACAGCGTCTCGATGGCGATGCTGCTGGTGCTGGAGACGCTCACGCCGACCGAGCGCGCGGTGTTCGTGCTGCGCGACGTGTTCGACCTGGACTACGACGAGATCGCGGCGGCGGTCGACAAGAGCCAGGTCGCGGTCCGCCAGATCGCCCACCGGGCGCGGGCGCACGTCGCGGCGCGCCGACCGCGCGGGGTCGCCTCCGCGGCCCAGACCCGGGAGGCGCTGGCGGCGTTCCAGCGGGCGGTCGAGACGGGAGACCTGCGGCACCTGCTCGACGTCCTCGCGCCGGACGTCGTCCTGCTGGGCGACGGTGGTGGGGTCAAGCAGGCCGTGCTGCGGCCCATCGTGGGGGCCGACAAGGTGGCCCGTCTGCTGGCCGCCGGGCTGGACCGGTTCGCCGCCGTGGCGTCGCTGGAGCCGTCGCACGTCAACGGCCACCCAGCGCTGATCCTCCGGCTCGACGGCGAACTCGACACGGTCATCGCGGTGCGCATCGACGACGGCCTGGTCAGCGGGCTCTACGCCGTACGCAATCCGGAGAAGCTGTCCCGGCTCGGGCGGGAGACCGCGGTGAGCCGCTGAGGTCGTGCGCCGCCGACGGCCGCGGCCCGGCACCCCCCGTGGGTGCCGGGCCGCGACGCTCGTGCGGGTCAGTGCCGGGCGCGGTACGCCTTGATCGCGCTGTCGACGGTGTCCCAGAGCGCGATCAGCGCCGTGCCGGCGACCACCACGGTGGCGACGGTGTTGAGGTTGTCGCCCTCGCCGAGCCACTCGAAGCGGTCGACGAAGTCGGGGTTGAGCAGCCGGTCGGTCGACATCAGCCAGATCACCGGCACCGCGAACGCCAGGTTGAGCACGGCGTTGACCGCGACCAGCGGCCAGGTCCACCGGCCGGCCCGGTACTTGGCGATCTCCAGCCCGACGGTGGCGACCAGCACCGCGATCAGGAACGGCAGCCAGAAGCTCCACAGCGCCGGGTCGAGGATCGGCAGGTTCTCGTCGCCGTCGGTGGGCACGAACGACCGGAAGTGCTGCACCGGCAGGTAGGCGATGAACAGCGCCAGGAAGCCGATCGAGGCGGCGGTGTCGGTCAGCGTGATCTGCCGGTCGACCGGGCCCTCCGGGAGCTGGTCGACGCTCCACCGGGGCAGGTCCAGCGGAGTCTTGGTGCGCTCCAGCACCGCGAAGACCAGGGTGACCCAGAACGCGATGTGCAGCGCCACCGAGAGGGCGGTGGCGACACCCTCGCCGACCGCCCCGCCGGGGTTGTCGCCGTCGGCGGCCGCGAGCAGCCCGACCACCACGCCGACCGTGGCCGGCACGAAGCTGAGCAGCAGCTTCAGCAGCCGCTCCCAGGCCAGGTAGTAGGTCGGGCCGATGAGCTGCAACCGGCGGTCGGAGTAGCGGGCGGCGAGCTGCGCCGGGTCGCCCAGCTCGGTGAGCACCTCCCGCTCGGCGGTGGTGGCGTCCTGCCCGCCGGCCGTGCGCCCGTCGATCATGTCCTCGATCGAGCCGCGCAGCTCGGTGGCGATCTCCTCGCGGCGCGCGACCGGCACCGAGCGCAGGGTCGCGGCAAGGTATCGGTCGGTCAGGGTGGTCATCGGTCGGCTCCTTCGATCAGTCCGGTCAGGGAGGTCTGTACGGCGGCCAGGTCGGCGAGGAGTCGGCCCAGCACCGACTCGCCCTCCTCGCTGGTCCGGTAGAACTTGCGCGGCCGGCTCTCCTCGGTGTTCCACTCGCTGGTCAGCAGCCCCTGCTCCTCCAGCCGCCGCAGCAGCGGGTAGAGCGTGTTGGCGTCGACCGGGAAGCCGTGGTTCGTGAGGCGTTGCAGCAGCGCGTAGCCGTAGTCGGGGCGGCGCAGGGCGACGAGGCTCGCCACCACGACCGTGCCCCGGCGCAATTCCTGGAGGTGGGTCCGCAGGATCTCATCGCTCACCATGCATCACACGATACTGTGTGGCACACACTGTTGTCTAACCCCATATCGTTCCTGAGGGACACGATGATGTCTGGCAAGGCGAGCGTTCCGCTGCGTGGTCTTTACATCGCTCTGCGCGGTCCGTAGAGTTCGGCGCACGTCAATCTCTTGGCGGAGGATCATCACGGGGGATCCATGTCTTGTCGATCGCGCGCACCCAGCTCTTCCGACTGACGACTCGACTTCCGGCCAGCCGGCATCCGTCCCGCGGAGCCGGCTGCTCTGACGCCGCGTTCCGTCAGCTCGTGACCCAGCGCTCGGCGCGGAACGCAGCCCTTCCGACGGCTCGACCAGATCAGGTCGCCCGTCGCTCCCGTGTGTCCTCATGCGGTCGTGCTTCCGTGGAGAGGAGCTGTACATGCGAAGAAGGACACTGCCCGGAGCGCTCCTGGTGCTCGCCCTGGTCGCCGCCGGCGTCATGCCGGGGGCGGCCAGCGCCGCACCGGCGTCGAGTGAGGACCGGTTGATGAAGGCCACCGCGCTGGCCCAGGACGCGTGGCGGGTGGCGCACGGGGACAGCCGGTACGCGGGCCACTGGGTGGACCCGGACGGCCGGGTTCACGTCTCCTACCAGGGGCGGGCCGCGGCGGCGGCAAGTGCGGCCGCCGTCCGGTCGATCTCCGGCGAAGTGGTCGTGCACGAGGGTGCCCGGTACACCTACCGGGAGTTGGTGGACCGGCGGGACAAGGTGAGCGACCACGTGGCGGCGCTGCGGCAGGCCGGCATCCGGCTGGTCGAGTGGGGACCGCACGAGTCCACCAACACGCTGCGCCTCGGGGTGGTCAAGCCGTCCGAGGCCACGGTGCGGACACTGCGGGAGCGGTTCGGTGCGGACATCGAGATCGAGGAGGTTCCGGAGCCGGAGAAGGACGCCCTCTTCCTCTCCCGCTGGGACGACTTCTCGCCTTGGAGCGCGGGCGCCGAACTGAACGACGGCTACTCGTCGTGCACCATCGGGCCGGGCATCCGGCGCAACGGAGTCAACTACTTCCTCACCGCGGCGCACTGCTTCGCCAACGGTGCCTACCTCTACAACGGCTCCGAGTACGTCGGCCGGAAGAACTGGATCGACACCCGTGACCGGGGCACGGACACGGCGATCGTCACCGGCACGGGGTCGGCGACGATGTTCCGCACCGACACCACCCTCCAGGGAATGTCGGCCACGCCCTGGACGTCGGCGGAGGGCTCGGGCGTCTGCTTCAACGGCGCCTACAGCGGCGAGGTGTGTGGCGGCCTGACCGTCATCAAGACGAACTACTGCACCGACATCACCGGCCGGCTGACCTGCGGCACGGCCACCGCCGGTAGGGACGGGGTGGCTTCCGCCGGGCACGGCGACAGCGGCGGCCCGGTGCACATCGTCAGCCCTCGGTGGGCCTACGCGGGCACCATCGTGGGAGCGGCGAGCCCGCAGTTCGTCTGCCCCCGGAACAACCTGGGCGGTACCCGGACATGCTCCTCCTGGGTCCGCTTCCAGATGATCGGTCCCGTGCTGTCGTACTGGAACGCCACTCTGCTCTGACCCGGGTTTTCCCGGCGGGGGCGGTGGCCGACCGGCCACGCCCCCGCCGCTGGTTCCCTGACCTGGCTCAGCAGGCGGTGCCCTGCCGGAAGTTGCGCTCGACGTACGAGGCCGGCCCGACCTGGAAGTAGCCGACGCCCGGCCGGATCGGGTGCCCGGTGAACAGCTCCACCCGGGCGCCGACCCGGACCAGGTAGGCCGTGGCGTCGCCGGCGTCGTTGCTGATCAGCGCGCCGCGCGGGCCGTAGATCCGCTCCAGTTCGGCGAAGGACATGCCGACCGCCGCCCCGGCGGGCGACCGCGGCGGCGCGGTGGCGGTGCCCACCTCCACCAGCCGGCCGTGCCGGAACGCCAGCAGCACCACGCCGGCCCACTCGCCGGTGGCGCCGGCGTGCACCACCCCGGCGCAGCCGGGCGCGGTCCAGTCGATCCGGCCGGCGGCGACGAGCCGGTCCAGCCGGGCCCCGATCCGGTACGGGCCGGTGCCCCGCACGCTGAGCACCTCGACCTGCCAGCCTCGGGCCACGGCCGGCCGGACGGCGACGGAACGGTCGGGCGTGACCGTGCTGGCGGTCGGAGCGGCCCCGCCCGGCCGGGCGGTGACGGAGCGGGCGGGGATGGCCGGGGCCGTGCCGGCCGTGGCAGCGGGGCCGGCGGTACCGGCGACGGGGGGCGCTGGCTCGGGCCGGGCGGCGGCCGGGGCGGCGACGGTGCCGACCGTGGCGAGGGCGAGCGCCCCCGCGACGACGACGGACGAGAGACGGTTCATGGCGGTTCTCCTCCTGGGTGCGGGTCTCCTGTCCTGTTGGTCTCCGGCCGCACCGGATCGGTTCGTCGGGTTCCCGACCGTCCACCGGCCGCCTCGCGGCGCAGGCGAGTGCGGCCGGCGGAACGGGGGAGTGCCGTCGACCGGCCGGCCCGTCTACCGTCGACATGGACCGCCCGAGAGCGGATCACGGGGGTGACGGCATGACCGCACCGGTGCGGATCGGCTCCTACCGGATCGAGCGGCTGCTCGGGGCGGGGTCGTTCGCGACGGTCTGGCTCGGGCACGACCCGGTGCTGGACTCCCGGGTGGCGGTCAAGGTGCTGGCCGAGAACTGGAGCCACGACCTGCGGGTGCGGGAACGCTTCCTGGAGGAGGCCCGGCTGCTGCGCCGGCTCGACCACGAGCGGCTGGTCCGGGTGCACGCGGTGGGCGAACTGCCCGACGGCCGGCCGTACGCGGTGCTGGCCTGGGCGGACGGCGGCAGCCTGCGGGACCGACTGGCGACCGGCCCGCTGCCGGTGGCGTCCGCAGTGGACCTGCTCGGCGAGATCGCGGCCGGGGTCGCCGTGCTGCACCGGCACGGCGTGGTGCACCGCGACCTGACCCCGGGCAACATCCTGTTCCGGTCCACCCCTGCCGGCGAGCGGGTGCTCGTCGCCGACCTCGGGCTGGCCAAGGCGCTCGCCGCCGCCTCCGGGCTGACCGCCCGAGCGGGCACCCCCGGCTACATGGCCCCCGAGCAGGACGACCCGCTCGCCGTGGTGGACACCCGCGCCGACGTGTTCGGGCTGGGCCGGCTCGGCGTGACGCTGCTCTGCGCGCCCGCCGGGCGGCCCGGCGCGCCGATCCGGCCCCGCGCGGGCGTGCCGCCGGCGGTGACCGCGGTGCTGCGCCGGGCCACCGCCCCCCACCCCGCCGACCGCTACCCGGACGCGACCGCGTTCCGCGCCGCGCTGCGGGCCGCCGCCACACCCGGCCCGGTGTCCGGGGTGTCGCGGAGCCGCCGGGGTGGCCGGCGACGGGCTGGGCTGCTCGGGGCCGGCGTGCTGGCGCTCGTCGCGCTGGGCGGCGCGGCCGGAGACACCTGCACCCCACCCCGCCCCGGCGCCGCCACCGCCGGCAGCGGTCCGGTCACCATCACCCTGCCGCCCGGCTGGCGGGCCGCCGGCACCGGCTGGGCCGGCCAGTACGGCGACGACGGCGACCTCGAACCGGCGCTGGTCGTCTCGCCGGACCCGGCCCGCTGGGCGGTCGACCCGAGCGTGCCGGGCGCCTTCGTCGGCCTCTCCGCCAGCATCGCTCGGCGGACCGGCGCCGAGGCTTTCGTCGCCGAGCGCCCGCACGCCGACTGCGCCGGAGCGCCGGTGCGGCGTACCCGGCAGGGCGGGGTGGACTGGGTGGTGGCCGGGTACGCCTGCCCGAGCGGACGACCGGTCATCGTCGAGGCGGCCGGGACGACCCCGGCCGGACTGCTCTACGTGCAGGTGGTTCCGCCGCCGGGTGCGGAATCCGGGTTCGTCGACGCGCTGCTGGCCGGGGTGCGCGTACGCCCGCCGCGGGACTAGGAGCCTGACCTGTCCGGTGATCATCGGCGGTGGATCGACCTCCCGTAGGGTCGACAGCGTGACAGTCGTTACGGAGTCGCCATGCCGCCGCGGATGAGGCTGACGGCGGTGACGCTCGACTGCGTGGATCCGTTGGCGCTGGCCACGTTCTACCAGCGGGCCACCGGGCTGCCCCTCGCCGAGGGATCCGACGGTGAGTTCGCCGGGCTGGCCCGGGAGGGCGGGCTGCTCATCGGCTTCCAGCGGGTCGACGACTACCAGCCGCCGCGCTGGCCGGGGCAGACCGTGCCGCAGCAGTTCCACCTCGACTTCGCCGTCGACGACCTCGACCAGGCGGAGTCCATGCTGCTGGAGTCGGGGGCGGTCAAGCCGCAGTGGCAACCGGGCGGGGACCGGTGGCGGGTGTTCCTCGATCCGGCCGGGCACCCGTTCTGCCTGACCCGGAGCCGGCCCCGCTAGACAACCACCACGGTGATGGTGTGCTCGCGGCCGTCCTTGGGGATGGTCACCGCCACCGTGCCGGTCCGCACGAAGCGGATGTCCACCACCCCCGCCTCGTAGTGCCGGGAGACCAGGTCCTCCCGGTCCACCGTGACCAGGCCCGGCCCGATGCCCTGGATGCGCAGCACCGCGCCGGCGGCGAAGCAGAGCGACCTGATCAGTTCCAGTTCGGTCTCGGCGAGGACGATGTCGTACCGGATCGGGCCGTGACAGGCGGGCGTCGGCGACGCGGTACGCGTACCCCTGCCGGTGGTCGGCGGGGGAGCGGCCGGCGCGGGACGCCGGGTCGGCGGCGCGACAGTCGACGAGCCCGGCGGGGTGGCGGGGGTCGACGGGGTGCCGGCGGGCGGGCCGGGCGGGGTGGTGGTGCCGGCGGCGACCGGCGGCGGTGGCTGGACGGGCAGCGGCGAGACGGGCCGCTCGCCGCCGCACCCGGTCACCCCGGCGACCACGGCCATCAGGGCCGCGACGGCGATCGGCCGGCGGCGCTCAGTCATCGGAGAGCCGCTGCCGGACCTGCCGGCGGGCCAGGTGGACGCGGGACTTCACGGTCCCCTCCGGCACGTCGAGCAGGTCGGCGATCTCGGGGTAGCTCAGCTCCAGCACGTCCCGCAGAGCGATCACCTCGGCCAGTTCCGGGCGGACGGCGTCGAGCGCGTCGAGCAGGTCGAGCCGGGTCCCGGCGACCACGCTGGTGCGCCGCGGGTCGGGCCGGTCGGGCAGCGGCACCCCGCCGGCCTCGACCAGCCAGCGCCGGCGCAGCACCCGGTAGGTGGACCGGGCCCGGTTCGCGGTGAGCCGGTACAGCCAGGTGTGGAACGACGAGCGCCGCTCGAACCGGGTGATCCCGCGGGCCAGCGCGAGCAGCGTGTCCTGGCACGCCTCCTCGGCGTCCTCGCGGTGCGGCAGCAGCCGGGCGCAGAGCCGCAGCACCTCCGGCCGGACCGCCACCAGCAGCGCGTCCAGCGCGGCCGGGTCGCCGCGCGCGGCGGCGTCGGCCAGGTCCTCGATCCCGTCCGCGAGGGGCATCCGCTCGTCCAATGCTCGCCGGTCCGCCGTCGTTCCAGGCTAGGGCCGGCGGCTCGGGGGCGGCGAGAGCGAGTCCGGCAGCCGACTGCCCGGCGGCGCCGGAAGAGATCCACACCACCCGGCCCGGCGTGCCGCGCGGCGCTGCTGGAGACCCCCGGTGCGGCGGGGATAGGGTAAGCGGACCGACCTCGACCATCCCATGACCGACCCCGGGGGGCGCTCCGCATGGGCGATTCGTTCGCGCATCTGCACGTGCACACGGAGTACTCGATGCTCGACGGCGCCGCCCGACTCAAGGATCTGTTCGCCGAGGTCAGCCGGCAGGAGATGCCGGCGGTCGCGATGACCGACCACGGCAACATGCACGGCGCGCACGACTTCTACAAGCAGGCGATGGCCGCCGGCGTCACCCCGATCCTGGGCATCGAGGCGTACGTGGCGCCGGAGTCGCGCTTCCACAAGCAGCGGGTCAGGTGGGGCCGGCCGGAGCAGAAGAGCGACGACGTCTCCGGCAGCGGCGGCTATACCCACAAGACCATCTGGGCGCGGAACAAGACCGGCCTGCACAACCTGTTCGCGCTCACCTCCCGGGCGTACACCGAGGGCTTCTTCGTCAAGTGGCCGCGGATGGACGCCGAGCTGATCGCCGAGTACGCCGACGGGCTGATGGCCACCACCGGCTGCCCCTCCGGCGAGGTGCAGACCCGGCTGCGGCTGGGCCAGGACGCGCAGGCGCTGGAGGCGGCGGCCAAGTACCAGGAGATCTTCGGCCGGGAGAACTACTTCCTGGAGCTGATGGACCACGGCCTGGACATCGAGAAGCGGGTCCGCGACGGGCTGCTGGAGATCGGCCGCAAGCTCGGCATCCCGCCGGTGGTCACCAACGACTCGCACTACACCCACGAGGCCCAGTCCGAGTCGCACGACGTGCTGCTCTGCGTGCAGACCGGCAGCAACATCGCCGACCCGAACCGGTTCAAGTTCGGCGGCAGCGGCTACTACATCAAGTCCGCCGACGAGATGCGCGGCGTGGACGGCTCCGACGTCTGGCTGGAGGGCTGCCGCAACACGCTGCTGGTGGCCGAGAAGGTCGACCCGACCGGGATGTTCGAGTTCCGCAACCTGATGCCGCGCTTCCCGGTGCCCGATGGCGAGACCGAGGAGTCCTGGTTCCGCAAGGAAACCTTCGCCGGGCTGGCCCGCCGGTTCCCCGAGGGCGTCCCGGAGACCCACGTCAAGCAGGCCGAGTACGAGCTGGGCGTCATCATCCAGATGGGCTTCCCGTCGTACTTCCTCGTGGTCGCCGACTTCATCCAGTGGGCGAAGAGCCAGGGCATCGCGGTGGGCCCGGGCCGCGGCTCGGCGGCCGGCTCGCTGGTGGCGTACGCGCTGGGCATCACCGACCTGGACCCGCTGCCGCACGGCCTGATCTTCGAGCGGTTCCTGAACCCCGAGCGGGTCTCCATGCCGGATGTCGACATCGACTTCGACGAGCGTCGGCGCGGCGAGGTCATCCGATACGTCACCGAGAAGTGGGGCGAGGACAAGGTCGCCCAGATCGCCACCTTCGGCACGATCAAGGCGAAGGCCGCGATCAAGGACTCGGCCCGGGTGCTCGGCTACCCGTACGCGGTGGGCGACCGGATCACCAAGGCGATGCCGCCGGCGGTGATGGGCAAGGACATCCCGCTGTCCGGCATCTTCGACTCGAAGCACCCGCGCTACGCGGAGGCCGGCGAGATCCGCGGCCTCTACGAGTCCGACCCGGACGTGCGCAAGGTGATCGACACCGCCCGCGGCATCGAGGGCCTGATCCGGCAGACCGGCGTGCACGCCGCCGGCGTCATCATGTCCGCCGAGCCGATCATCGAGCACATCCCGCTGATGCGCCGGGACGCCGACGGGGCGATCATCACCCAGTTCGACTACCCGACGTGCGAGTCGCTCGGGCTGTTGAAGATGGACTTCCTCGGCCTGCGCAACCTCACCATCATCGACGACGCGCTGAAGAACATCGCCTCCAACCACGGCACCACCGTCGACCTGCTGAAGCTGCCGCTGGACGACAAGCCGACGTACGAGCTGCTGGCCCGCGGCGACACGCTCGGCGTCTTCCAGCTCGACGGCGGCCCGATGCGCTCGCTGCTGCGGCTGATGAAGCCGGACAACTTCGAGGACATCTCCGCGGTGCTGGCGCTCTACCGGCCCGGCCCGATGGGCGCCAACTCGCACACCAACTACGCGCTGCGCAAGAACGGCCTCCAGGAGATCACCCCGATCCACCCGGAGCTGGCCGAGCCGCTGGAGGAGATCCTCGGCCCCACCTACGGCCTGATCGTCTACCAGGAGCAGGTGCAGCGCGCCGCGCAGAAACTCGCCGGCTACAGCCTCGGCCAGGCCGACCTGCTGCGCCGGGCAATGGGCAAGAAGAAGAAGGAGGTCCTCGACAAGGAGTTCATCCCGTTCCGCGACGGCATGCGGGCCAACGGCTACTCCGACGAGGCCATCCAGACCCTCTGGGACATCCTGGTCCCGTTCGCCGACTACGCCTTCAACAAGGCGCACACCGCCGGCTACGGGCTGGTGTCGTACTGGACCGGCTACCTCAAGGCCAACTACCCGGCCGAGTACATGGCGGCGCTGCTCACCTCCGTCGGTGACGACAAGGACAAGATGGCGCTCTACCTGTCGGAGTGCCGGCGGATGGGCATCCAGGTGCTGCCGCCCGACGTCAACACCTCGGCCGGGCCGTTCACCCCGGTCGGCAAGGACATCCGGTTCGGCCTGGCCGCCATCCGCAACGTCGGCGCGAACGTGGTCGCCGCGATCATGCGGTGCCGGGATGAGAAGGGCGCCTACACCGACTTCTACGACTTCCTGTCCAAGGTGGACGCGGTGGTCTGCAACAAGAAGACCATCGAATCGCTGATCAAGGCCGGGGCGTTCGACTCGCTCGGGCACCCGCGCAAGGGCCTGCTCGCCGTGCACGCGGACGCCATCGACGCGTACGCCGACGTCAAGCGCAAGGAGGCCGTCGGCCAGTACGACCTCTTCGGCGCCGGGTTCGGCGAGGACGACGCGAGTGGCAGCACCACGGTCATGCCGACCATCGGCGACGGCGAGTGGGACAAGCGCGACAAGCTCGCCTTCGAACGCGAGATGCTCGGCCTCTACGTCTCCGACCACCCGCTGTTCGGCCTGGAGCACGTGCTCGGCGCGGCGGCCGACTGCACCATCGCCGCGCTGTCCGAGGAGGGCACCGTCCCGGACGGCGCGGTGGTCACCCTCGCCGGCATCCTCTCCGGCGTGCAGCGGCGGGTCACCAAGCAGGGCCGGGCCTGGGCCTCGGCCACCCTGGAGGACCTCGCCGGCGGGGTGGAGACGCTCTTCTTCCCCAACACCTACGAGGTGATCGGGCAGTACATCGCCGAGGACGCCATCGTGGTGGTGAAGGGGCGGGTGGACCGCCGCGACGACACCCCGCGGATCATGGCGATGGACATGTCCATGCCGGACGTCAGCAGCAGCGCGGCCAACAAGCCGGTCACCCTCACCATCCCGGTGACCCGGTGCACCCCGCCGCTGGTCGAGCGGCTCAAGGAGACCCTGGTGCTGCACCCGGGCGACGCCGAGGTGCACGTCAAGCTGCTCAACGGCAGCCGGACCACCACGCTGCGGCTCGGCCCGTTCCGGGTGGCGGCCACCACCGCGCTGATGGCCGACCTGAAGAGCGTCCTCGGCCCCGCCAACGTGAGCTGACCCGGCCCACGCGCCCGCCCGCCCGCCCCGCCGCGCGTTCCGCTGCCCACGATCGCGCTACATCCAGGATGGAGTGGCCTCACCTCGCGGGGAGGCCACTCCAGCAAGGAAGTAGTGGCCGCCTCCCGCTGCGGGGAGGCCAGCGGGCCGGCGCGGGATCGGGGACCATCGGGAGGTGCTCTCCACGGATCTGGTGCGCGTCCGGGACCTGGTGCCCGACTTCCTGGCCTGCCTGCGCGCGTGCGACGGCATACCGGCCGAGCGGTGGCCGGAACTCTGGCGGTCCCGCTACCTCGACCGGCACCCCGGCGTCTTCGCCGCGTTGGACGAGGCGGGAGAGTGGTCGCGCCCCGACGACCTCGGCGACGTCCTGGTCCGGCTCCGCGACGAGGGCGCCGACCTCGCCGCCCGCTCCGCAGCGGTACGCGCGCTGCTGCCGGACGGCATCCGGGCCGTCGCCGCGGCGCTGGACTGGTCGGCCGACGGCGATCCGCTCGACTGCGTGGTGCTGGTCGGGCTGCACCGGGCCAACGGCTGGGCGGACCGGCTCGACGGCCGGTTCGCCCTCTTCCTCGCCGTCGAGCAGCTCGGCACGCCGGGTGACGACCGGCTGCTGGTGCTGCACGAGACGGCGCACGTGCTGCACGACCGGCTCGCCACGATCCGCGACTGGCCGCCGTACGGGGTGGCGAACGCGCTGTTCACCGAGGGACTGGCCACCCAGGTCTCGGCCGAGACCGCGCCCGGCGGCACCGACGCGGCGTACCTCTGGTTCGGCCGCCCCGGCTACCGGACGTGGCTGGACACCTGCCGCCGCCGGTGGCCGGAGATCCTCGACCGGATTGGCGCCGATCTGGGCGCCACCGATGCCGAACACCACGCGCCGTACTTCCTGATGCGGGAGTCGTCGCTCGCCGGCGACCTGCCGAAGCGCTGCGGCTACCTGGTCGGGCTGGCGGTGGTACGCCGGCTGCGCGCCGAGCACCCGCTGGCCGACCTCGCCCGCTGGCCGCTGGACCGAGTGCTCGACGAGGTACGCCGAAGCGTGCGCGCCCTCCGCGCCGCCGCCTGACCCCGTCCGGTCGAGCCACCGGGCGGGGCGCCGTCCCCATCCGGCCGGCCGGCGTGGGCCGCGAGTGGCGGATTGGCCGTGCCGCCGGGCGGCGGTGGTGGCTACCGTCGACCGGGTGGAGATCGAGCAGGCGCAGAAGTTGTGGCAGCCGCAGCCGGGTTGGCTGAACACCGCCAGCTACGGGCTGCCGCCCGAGCCGGCCTGGACGGCGGTGCAGGACGCGTTGGCCGACTGGCGGGTGGGGCGTACCTCGTGGGAGGGGTGGGGCGAGGCGACCGAACGGTCCCGGGCCGCCTTCGCCAACCTGGTCGGCGTGCCGGTCGCTGACGTCGCGACCGGCGCCGTGGTGTCGCAACTGCTGGCCCCGGTCGCGGCGGCGCTGCCGCCCGGCGCGACCGTGGTGGCCCCCGAGGTCGAGTTCACCTCCAACCTCTTTCCCTGGCTGGTGCAGGCCGAGCGCGGGGTGCGGGTGCGCACCGTGCCGCTGGCCAAGCTGGTCGACGCGATCGACGCTGGCACCGACCTGGTCGCGTTCAGCCTGGTGCAGTCCGCCGACGGCGCGGTGGCCCCGTACGACGAGATCGTGGCCGCGGCCCGGGCGCACGGCGCGCTGGTCGCGGTGGACGCCACCCAGGCGTGCGGCTGGCTGCCGTTCGACGCGGCCCGCGCCGACGTGGTGGTGGTCGGCGCGTACAAGTGGCTGATGGCGCCGCGCGGCACCGCCTTCGCCTACCTGGCCCCCGACCTGCGCGACCGGCTGCGTCCGGACGCCGCCGGCTGGTACGCGGGCGAGGACCCGCACGCCTCCTACTACGGGCCGCCGCTGCGGCTGGCCGCCGACGCCCGGCGGTTCGACATCTCCCCGGCCTGGTTCAGCTGGGTGGGCACCGCGCCCGCCCTCGACCTGCTCGCCGAGATCGGCGTGCCGGCCGTGCACGAGCACAACGTGGCGCTGGCCAACCGGTTCCTCGCCGGGCTCGGCCGCCCGCCGGGGGACAGCGCCATCGTCGCCGTCGAGGTGCCCGGCGCCCGGGAGCGGCTGGAGCGGGCCGGGGTGCGGGCCGCCGTACGGGCCGGCCGGGTGCGCGCCTCGTTCCACGTCTACTCCACCTCCGACGACGTCGACCTGGCGCTGAACGCCCTGACGGGGTGACCGGGAACGCTCCCGCGGCACGCACCGTGGGTCCGCCACATGCCACAGCGTCACCGGCCGAGCTACTGATCGCCCTCGATGGTCCGCTGTCCGGGCGTGGACGGTCGGGGGTGGTGTCCGCACCCGGTTCGACGCCGGGGAATATGTGGGTCATCGACATGGCTCGACTCACACGCCCCGCCGTAGGTTTCCTGAACGCGACGGCCATGTGACCACGGTCACCGACCGGGCCCGTCGCGCCAGACCTGCGGAGGATGTGCGATGGCCGGGCAAGCGCTCCTGTCGGCTCGCGGGCTGACCCGCGACTTCCGGGGCTTCCGGGCGGTCGACGGCGTCGACCTGGACGTGGCGCCGGACAGCGTGCACGCGCTGGTCGGCCCGAACGGCGCCGGGAAGACGACCCTGTTCAACCTGCTCACCGGCTTCCTCAAGCCCAGCGGCGGGCGGATCGAGCTGGCCGGGCGGGACGTGACCGGGCTGCCGCCGGAGCAGGTGGCCCGGCTCGGCGTGGCCCGCTCCTTCCAGATCACCAGCCTCTTCCCGCAGCTGAGCGCCCGGGAGCACGTCGAACTGGCGCTGCAGAGCCCGAGCGGGCTGGGCTGGCGGTTCTGGCGCTCGTCCGCGCTGATGCGGCGGTACACCGACCGGGCCACCGAACTGCTCGCCATGGTGGGGCTGGCGGAGTTGGCCGAGGCGCCCGCCGAGGCGCTCGCGTACGGCCGCAAGCGGGCCCTGGAGCTGGCCATCGCGCTCGCCCTCGACCCGAAGGTGCTGCTGCTGGACGAGCCGACCGCGGGCATGGGCCTGGAGGACGTCGACCGCACCGTCGACCTGATCGCCCAGGTCCGGCAGGGCCGGACCGTGGTGATGGTCGAGCACAACATGAGCGTGGTCGGGCGGCTCGCCGACACGGTGACCGTCCTGCAGGCCGGCAAGGTCCTCGTCGAGGGCCCGTACGAAGAGGTCCGCGCCGACGAGCGTGTGATCACCGCCTACCTGGGAGCCGCTGATGCTGCGCATTGAGAACCTGTCCGCCTGGTACGGCGAGGCGCAGGTGTTGCGGGAGGTCAGCCTGGAGGTCGAGGCCGGTGAGGTGGTCACCCTGGTCGGCCGCAACGGCGCCGGCAAGTCCACCCTGCTGCGCTGCGTGATGGGGCTGCACGCCGGCCAGCGCGGCACGGTGGAGCTGGACGGCCAGGACGTCGGCCGGCTGCCGGCGCACCGGCGGGCGCGGCTCGGGCTCGGCTGGGTCCCCGACGACCGGGGCAGCTATGCCACGCTGACCGTGACCGAGAACCTCACTCTGCCGCCGAGCGTGGGCCCGGACCCGTGGTCGCTGGAGCGGGTGTACGAGGCGTTCCCGGCGCTCTACGAGCGGCGGGACTCGGCCGCCACCATGCTCTCCGGCGGCGAGCAGCAGATGCTCGCGCTGGCCCGGGTGCTGCGGATGGGCGCCCGGCTGCTGCTCTGCGACGAACCGACCGAGGGGCTCTCGCCGCTGCTCGTGCAGCAGGTCGGCGATCTCCTGCGCGAGGCCAAGCGGCACGGGGTGACCGTGCTGCTGGTGGAACAGAACCTGCACTTCGCCACCGGCGTCGCCGACCGGCACTACCTGCTGGCCGAGGGACGCATCGCGGAGGCGATGGACAACTCCGAGGTGCGGTCGCGGGAGCGCGAGCTCCTGTCGTACCTCGGCATCTGATGTCGACAACGGACGCCGCGCCCGGCGCGGACGAAAGGATTGGGCATGCGTAGGACGGTGGGTGTGGCCGCCGCTTCGGCGGCGGCGGTGATGCTGGTCGCCGGCTGCGGCGGCGGTGGGCCCCAGTCGGGCGGCGACGAGAAGCTGACCGGGGGCAAGATCGTGCTGGGCGTGCTCAACGACCAGTCCGGCGCGTACTCGGAGCTGTCCGGCAAGAACTCGGTCACCGCCGTGGAGATGGCGGTGGCCGACTTCAAGGCCAAGCACGGAGACAAGGCGATCACGAAGGACATCACCGTCGAGACCGCCGACCACCAGAACAAGCCGGACGTGGCCAACAGCAAGGCCCAGGAGATGTACGACCGTCAGGGCGCCGACCTGATCCTCGACGTGCCGACCTCGTCGGCGGCGCTGCGGGTGGCCGACGTGGCCAAGGCGAAGAAGAAGCTCTACTTCAACATCGGCGCGGCGACCACCGACCTGACCGGCAAGAGCTGCAACAAGTACACGTTCCACTACGCGTACGACACGTACATGCTGGCCAACGGCACCGGCAAGACCACCACCGAGCAGGTCGGCAAGAACTGGTACATCCTCTACCCGAACTACGCCTTCGGCCAGGACATGGAGAAGAGCTTCTCGGCGGCCATCACCGCGGCCGGCGGGAAGGTCGTCGCCAAGGACGGCGCGCCGTTCCCGAACACCAGCGGCGACTTCTCCACGTTCCTGCTCAAGGCGCCGACGCTGAACCCGAAGCCCGAGGTGCTCGGCACCATGCAGGCCGGCGCGGAGCTGGTCAACGTGGTCAAGCAGTACAACGAGTTCAAGCTGCGGGACAAGGGCGTCGGCCTGGCGGTCGGCCTGATGTTCATCACCGACATCCACTCGCTCACCCCGGCGGCGCTGGCCGGCACCACCTACACCGACGCCTGGTACTGGAACTTCGACCAGCAGAACCGCGAGTTCGCCGACCGGTTCCAGTCCGAGACCGGCACCCGGCCGTCCTTCGCGCACGCGGCCAACTACTCCGCCGCGATGCAGTACCTGGAGGCCGTGCAGGCCGCCGGCACCGACGACGCCGACACGGTGGTCAAGGGGCTGGAGGGCAAGGAGGTCAACGACGTCTTCCTGCGCAACGGCAAGATCCGCGCCGAGGACCACCGGGTCATCCACGACGCGTACCTGGCCCAGGTGAAGCCGCAGTCCGAGGTCTCCGAGCCGTGGGACTACGTCAAGGTGCTCAAGACCATCCCCGCCGCCGAGGCCTTCGCCGCCCCGTCGTCGGCGTGCAAGATGTGACGGGCCGATGACCGGCTTCCTGCAGAACACGTTCAACGGGTTGGTGAGCGGGGCGTTCTACGCCCTGCTCGCCCTCGGGCTCGCGGTCATCTTCGGCATGCTGCGAGTGGTCAACTTCGCCCACGGGGCGTTCTACATGCTCGGCGCCTTCGGCGCGTACGTGCTGCTCAGCGAGGCGGGCGTACCGTTCTGGGCGGCGTTGGTGATCATGCCGGTGGGCCTCGGCCTGCTCGGCATGGCGCTGGAGCGGGCGTTCATCCACCGGCTCACCCGGCTCGACCCGCTCTACAACTTCCTGCTCACCTTCGGGTTGACGCTGATCCTGCAGGACCTGGTCAAACTGCGGTACGGGGTGCAGTCCAGCCCGTACGCCACCCCGTCGGCGCTGAGTGGCTCGGTCGACTTCGGGATCTTCGACTTCCCCACCTACCGGGTGTTCATCCTCGGCTTCGCGGTGGCCGTCTGCGTCGGCGTCTGGTGGGTGCTCACCCGCACCCGGATCGGCATGGTGGTCCGGGCGTCGACCGAGCGGCCCGAGCTGACCCGGGCGTTCGGCATCAACGTCGGACGCTGGGTCACCCCGGTCTTCGGCTTCGGCATCGGCCTGGCCGGGCTGGCCGGCGTGCTCGCCGCGCCGATGCGGGCGGTGAACCCGCTGATGGGCGCCGACCTGATCATCGTGGTGTTCGCCGTGGTCGTGATCGGCGGCCTGGGTTCGATCTTCGGCTCGGTCGCCGCGGGCTTCGGGATCGGGCTGGTGCAGGCGTGGGGCGAGGCGTACCTGTCGCAGTTCCCGATCGTGTCGCAGACGATCGTCTTCATCGTGATGGCCGTCGTACTGCTCTGGCGCCCGGCCGGGCTGTTCGGCCGTGAGGAGGCACCGGCATGACGAGCACCGTGGACACCCCGGCCGACGCGGCCCGCCCGGCCGCGCCGTCCGGGCTGCTCACCGTCGCCCGCGCGCCCCGCTGGCTCCGGTACGCGCTGCTGGCCGTCGGGCTGCTGGTGGCGTTCTGGCTGCCCAACGGGCTCTACCCGGCGGTGGCCGTGGACATCCTCTGCTGGGCGCTGTTCGCGGTCGCGGTGGACCTGCTGCTCGGCTTCACCGGGCTGATGTCCTTCGGGCACGCCGCGTTCTGGGGTGCCTCCGCGTACGTCACCGGCCTGGTGGCGATCCACCTCGGGCTGCCGTTCCCGGCGGCGGTGCTCGCCGGCGCCCTCGCCGCGGCGGTGCTCGCGGTGCCGATCGGCTACCTGGCGGTGAAGCGGACCGGCATCTACTTCGCCATGGTCACGCTGGCCTTCGCGCAGATGGTCTACTACGTGGCCAACGAGTGGCGGTCGGTGACCCAGGGCGAGAACGGCCTGCAGGGTGTGCCCCGCGAGCTGTTCGGGTTGGACCTGAGCGACGACTACTACTTCTACTACGCGATCCTGCCGATCGTGCTGCTCGGCCTGCTCGGCGCCTGGCGGATCGTGCACTCGCCGTTCGGCCGGGTGCTGGTCGGTATCCGCGACAACCCGGCGCGGGCCCGTGCGCTCGGCTACCCGGTGCACCGCTACAAGCTGACCGCGTTCGTGCTCTCCGGGTTCATCGCCGGGCTCGGCGGCGGGTTGTTCGCGGTGGGGCACCGGTTCGTCTCGCTGGAGGTGCTGCACTGGACCACCTCCGGCAAGGCGGTCATCGTGGTGGTGCTCGGCGGGATCGGCACGCTCTGGGGCGGGGTGCTGGGCGCGGCCATCGTGGTGCGCCTGGAGGACTGGCTGTCGTTCTCCGGCTTCGAGGCGATCGGCCTGGTCACCGGTGGCATCTTCGTCCTCGTCGTGCTGCTGTTCCGGCGCGGCATCTGGGGCAGCGTCGCCGCCCTGGCCGGCCGCTGGTGGGCGTCCCGCCGACGCTGACCGGACCGCTACCGACACGCCGCTGGCCGGCACCCGTCACGGGTGCCGGCCAGCGGCTGTCGGTCCTGCGTGTTCGATTGTCAGCTGTTCCAGTGCTCGGCGACGAGGTCGGCGGCCTGCTGCTCCCACTGGGCGTAGTGGAACGGGTAGGCCGACACCTGCACCGTCTGGGCGGCCTTGGTCAGCGGCATGTCCTGCCAGCCGTCGACCTGCTTGAGGCCCTTCAGGAACGCCGTGGTCGAGTACTCGGGGTCGGTGATCTGCTCGACCGTGCCCCAACCGCTGGACGGGCGCTGCTGGAACAGGCCCTGCGAGTCATGGTCGTTGCGCTCACCCAGGTGACCCAGGTTCTCCAGCTTCGACTCCTGCAGCGCGGTCGCGATCGCCACCACGGCGGCCCGCTCGTCCATGTCGGACTTCTTCGTCGCCGCGATGATCGCCTTCACGTTCTCCACCTGCTCACCGTCGAGCTCGATGCGCGACTGCTCACCCTGCACACCATGCGGAATCAGCTTGCCCATGTCCGGCTTGCCGGCCTCGACCATGGCGACCGCGGCCGGGCCGGTCGTGGGGGTGCTGTCGGCGTGGTTCAGCGGGCCAGCGGCGAGGCCACCGGCGACGGCGAGACCAGCGATACCGAGAACGCTCTTACGCATGATCGTGTTCATCAGGAAGCTCCATTCGGGGGTTGACGCCCGCACCGAGGGGGTCGCGGCCGGGCGCAAGCACCATCAGGCGCTCACAGAACTGGGGGAAAGAACCGGCGCTTGCCGTGGGCGGGGGATGCCTCGCGGCGCCGGGACCATGTGTAACGACCGCCGGCCCGGCATCATTCCGGGGGCCGGGACCCGTGTCCGGCGGGGCCTTGCTGCGATCGTTCCGGGGGATGCAACGACCGGCGGGCCACCGTCATTCCGCGGCCGGGTCACGGCTGGCGTGCCCTTGCTCGATCGTCCGCATGGTGTAACGCCCCGCGCCCGGCCACGATTCCGCGCCCCGGATGCAGCCGGTCACACCGCCGAATCGGACGATCGGCCCCGAACCTCGCAGCCGCGTCAGGGTGCCGTCGCCGCCCGCGGAAGGACGCGCCCGGATCCGGGCGGCGACCGGAGTCCACGGGGCGATCCCCCCGTTGACGACCGGTCGGCTCAGACGTGACGGCCGACACATCCGATACGGATCGGTTCCGTATCGTTAATGCAGCGCCTACGCTGACCCCAGTTACGAGTCTGTCCCGTATCGTATTCCGGCACGGGTGACCGGGGGGAGAACACCACCGATGCCACCGAACGAGAACACCGGACATCCGAGGAGGTGGGCGATCCTCGGGGTGCTGGTGATCAGCCTCCTCGTGGTCGTCCTGGACAACACGATCCTCAACGTCGCGCTCCGCACCCTCGCCGACCCGGTGCACGGCCTCGGCGCCAGCCAGGGCGAGCTGGAGTGGGCGATCAACTCCTACACGCTGGTCTTCGCCGGTCTGCTCTTCACCTTCGGGGTGCTCGGTGACCGGGCCGGCCGCAAGCGCTTCCTGCTCGTCGGGCTGGCGCTGTTCGGCCTGTCCTCGCTGCTGTCCGCGTACGCCCAGAGCCCGGGCCAGCTGATCGCGGCCCGCGCGCTGATGGGCGTCGGCGGCGCGGCGATCATGCCGGTGACGCTCTCGATCATCTCCAACGTCTTCGACCCTCGGGAGCGGGGGCGGGCGATCGGCGTCTGGGCCGGGGCGGTCGGCCTGGCCGTGGCGATCGGCCCGGTGCTCGGCGGCGCGCTGCTGGAGCACTACTGGTGGGGCTCGGTCTTCCTGATCAACGTGCCGGTGGTGGCGCTCGGCGTGGTCCTGGTCGCGCTGCTGGTGCCCGAGTCGCGGGACCCGAAGCCGGGCCGGGTCGACGTGCTCGGCGTGCTGCTCTCCGTGGTCGGCCTGGTCGCCCTGTCGTACGGCATCATCGACGGCGGCGAGCACGGCTTCGGCCGGCCGGTGGTCTGGGCCTCGATCGTCGGCGGTCTGGCGGTGCTGACCTGGTTCGTCGCGCACGAGCGGCGCAGCGACCACCCGTCGCTGGACGTCCGGCTGTTCCGGGTGCCGCGCTTCGCCGCGCCGGTGGCCCTGGTCGGGCTGGTCTTCTTCGCCGCGATGGGCGTGATGTTCTTCAGCTCGTTCTACCTGCAACTGGTCCGCGGCTACAGCCCGCTGGAGACCGGCCTGCTCTTCCTGCCGTTCGCCGCCGCCCAGCTCTTCTTCGCCCCGCGCAGCGCGGCGATGGTGCACCGGTACGGCGGCAAGGCGGTCGCCGCGGTCGGCCTGACGCTCACCGCGGTGGCGCTCGGCGCGTTCGCGTTCATCGACGCGACCACGCCGATCTGGGTGGTGCTGGTCTTCTTCTTCCTCCAGGGCGTCGGGATGGCCAACATCATGCCGCCGGCCACCGAGTCGATCATGTCAGCGCTGCCCCGGGAGAAGGCCGGAGTCGGCTCGGCGGTCAGCAACACCATCCGGCAGGTGGCCGGCGCACTCGGCGTCGCGGTGCTCGGGTCGGTGCTCTCCGCGGTCTACCGCGGCGACGTCGAGCCGGCCCTGCGGGACCTGCCGGCCGGGGCGCAGCAGGCAGCCGGCGAGTCGATCTCCGGGGCGTACGCCGCGGCGGGTCAGCTCGGCCCGGCGGCGCCGCACCTGATTGCGGTGGCCAACGACGCCTTCGTGACCGCGATGCACTGGGCCGCGATGCTCGCCGCGGTGGCGGCCGCCGCAGGTCTGCTGGTGGTGGCCCGCTGGATGCCCGGCCGCTCGGCGGCCCCGGCGGCCCCGGTGCCGGCCGGCGAACCCGAGTTGGCCGGGACCGCCTAGGGTCGGCGACAATGTCCGACATGACTTCCGCCGCCGATGCTCCGCGGTCGCCCGGGCGACCGCGGAGCGTCCGCGCGGACGAGGCGATCGTCGAGGCCACCCTGGATCTGCTCGCCGAGGGCAACTCGGTGGAGACGATCTCGATCGAGGCGATCGCGGCCCGGGCCGGCGTCGGCAAGGCCACCATCTACCGCCGCTGGCCGGGCAAGGACGCCCTGCTGACCGACGCGCTGCGCCGGCTCAAGGGCAACCCGCCGGCGCCGGCTGGCCGATCGGTCCGCGACGACCTGGTGGTGCTGGTGAGCGCGGTCGGCCACCACATCGACCCGCGGGCGGCGCGGATCATGCCCTGCCTGGTGCCGAGGGTGAACCGCAGCCCGGACGAGTACCAGCTCTACCAGAGCATCATCGAGCCGCGCCGGGCGCTGATGCGCGAGGTGCTGCGCCGGGGGATCCGCACCGGCGAGCTGCGCGCCGACCTCGACATCGAGGTCACCATGGCGATGCTCACCGGCCCGATGCTGATCCAGCGGGTGCTGCGCTGGAGCCCCGACCTCGACGACGCCGGCCTGCCCGAGCGGGTCGTCGACGGCGTGCTGGAGGGCATCCGCGCCCGCTGACCGTCCCGGCCGCCGGCGACCACCGTCAGCCCACCGCCGTCAGCCGGCGGCACCGTCAGCCGGCGGGTGTCCGGAGGCGGTGCAGACGCAGCGCGAGCTGCACCTCCAGCGCCCGCTCGGGCTTCTGCCAGTCCGCGCCGAGCAGCTGCCCGACCCGCTCCAGCCGCTGGGTGACCGTGTTGACGTGCACGTGCAGCAGCTCGGCGGCCCGGGCCAGGCTGCCACCCACCCCGAAGTACGCCTCCAGCGTCTTGACCAGCGCCGTGCCCCGCCGCGCGTCGTAGTCGACCACCGGGCCGACGGTCGCCTCCAGGAACCGGGTGACGTCCTGGTCGCCCTGGCCGCCGACCGCGCCGAGCAGCAGCCCGACGAAGCCCAGCTCGGCGGTGCTCGCGCCCTGCCCGGCCCGGCCCAGCGCGCCGAGCGCGGTGAGGCAACGGTCGGCCTCCCGGAACGTGGTGGCCAGCGACGCCGGCCCGGTGGACGGGCCGCTCGCCCCGGCGGTCACCGGCCGGCCGGTCACCCGGGACAGGTCCCGGGCCACCGCCCGGGCGCTGCCGCCGGCATCCGTGCCGGGCAGCATCAGCACCACCCGCCCGTCGCGCGCCGCGGCCAGCCCGCCCCGCGTCGAGGCGTACGTGGTGGCCCAGGAGAGCACCCGCTGCCGGGCCGAGCCGGTCGCCGCGATCGCGTCGTCGCCGACCGCCACCAGCACGTGCGGGGCGTCCAGGTCCACCCCGAGCCGGCGGGCCCGGCTACGCAGCGCGTCGGTGTCCCGCAGCGGCCGGGCGATCAGGTCGTCCAGCAGTTCGCCGCGGACCCGCCCCTCCGCCTCGGCCACCGTGCGCCGGAACAACAGCAGCAGCGCGGTCACCAGGGCCGCCCGCTCCAGGATCCGCTGGTCGGCGTCGACCAGGTCGTCGTCCGGGCGGAGCACCAGCGCGCCCAGGTTCTCCGCGCCGGCCACCACCGCGGCGTACCAGAGCGAACCGCGGCGCACACTGCGCCCCTCGGTACGCGACGCGGCGATCGCCTCCACCATGTCCGCCCGGTCCGGCTCCTCTATCTCGCCGACCCGGGCCAGCAGCCGGCCCTCGGCGTCCAGCGCCAGCAGCGCCCCGCCGAGCACCTCGGTCACCGCCGCCGCCACGTCCTCCACCCCGCCGCCACGCAGCACCAGCGCGGTCATCCGGTCGTGCGCGGCGGCGGCCCGCTCCACCGAGCTGCTGTGCGCCCGGATGGTGGTGTTGGCCGCCGACAGCTCCTCCAGCGCCGACCGGGTCTCGGCGAGCAGCCGCGCGGTGTCGATCGCCACCGCGGCGTGCGCGGCCAGCGAGACCAGCAGCGCGACCTCCTCCCGGGCGAACGGGCGGGCCGAGCGGTTCGCGGCGTAGAGCACGCCGATCGAGGTCGAGCCGAGCCGCAGCGGCACCCCGAGGATGGCCACCAGGCCCTCCTCACCCACCCCGGCGTCGATCTCCCCGGTGTGGTGGAAGCGGTCGTCCTCGGGATAGTTGGCGGTCACGTAGGGGGCGCCGGACTGGGCCACCAAACCACCGAGCCCGGCGCCCATCGGCAGCCGCAGCCGCTGGAAGCGAGCCGACACCGAACCGTCGGTCACCCGCATGTAGGTGTCGCCGCGTTCCTCGTCGTCGAGCGTCATGTAGGCGACGTCGGCACCGAGCAGGTTGCGCGCCCGGTGCACGATCGCCCGCAGCACGTCGTCCAGGTCCCGCAGCCCGGCCAGGTCGCTGACCGTGTCGTACAGCCCGGACAGCTCGGTCTCCCGGCGGCGCCGGCGCTCCAGCAGCGCGCGGACCCGCAGCGCCACCGTCTTGGCCTGCTCCAGCTCGGCCAGCCGGTCGGCGGGCAGGCCGGCGGCGCGGGCGGCGACCAGCGGCCCTTCGAACTCCACCGCGGCCGCTTCCCGGGCGAGCAGTTCCAGGTACTCCACCGGCGACGACATGACCGACATTGTGCGGCTCGCCACTAGCTCGCCGTCCAGCCCCCGTCGAGCGCGATCGACGCGCCGGTGATGAACGCCGCCGGCGGGGAGCAGAGGTACGCCATCAGCTCCGCCACCTCCTCGGGTTCGATCAGGCGCTTGATCGCGGCCCGGGCCAGCATGATCTTCTCGACCACCTCGGCCTCGGGGATGCCGTGGCTGGCCGCCTGGTCGGCGATCTGACTCTCCACCAGGGGTGTGCGCACGTACGCCGGGTTGACGCAGTTGGCGGTCACGCCGTGCGCCGCGCCCTCCAGCGCGACCACCTTCGACAGCCCCTCCAGCGCGTGCTTGGCCGACACGTACGCGGCCTTGTACGGCGAGGCGCGCAGCCCGTGCACCGAGGAGATGTTGATGATCCGCCCCCAGCCCTGCGCGTACATGTGCGGCAGCGCCCGGCGGATGAGCAGGAATGGCGCCTCCACCATCACCCGGTACAGGTACGCGAACCGGTCCGCGGGGAACTCCGGCACCGGGGCGACGTGCTGCAACCCGGCATTGTTCACCACGATGTCCACATCCGCGTCGAGCCGGTCCACCGCCTCGGCGTCGGCCAGGTCGATGCCCTCGGCCCGGCCGCCGGTCTCGGCCGCCACCGCCTTGGCCGCCTCGACGTTGCGATCCACCACCAGCACCGTCGCGCCGGCCGCCGCCAGGCGCAGGGCACAGGCCCGTCCGATGCCACTGCCGCCCCCGGTCACCAGGGCGCTGCGACCGGCGAGGTCGACGTTCACGACGTGGGGGACCGCCACGGGTTCTGCCGTCATGGCGCAAGAAGTTACGAGCTGTGTGGCCGGGCGCACATGGGGTGGCGACACATACTCGACGGTCAGGTTGTGTGGGCCGCAGCGCCTCCTCGCCGCTGGCCCCGTCGGCTGCCGCGGCGGGCGGAATGTCGGGGGGCGGTGGCACAGTCGCGGGCGGTGGGGTCAGGCCGCCCAGCGGCATCCGACGGGCGGCCTGTTCGGGCGGAGATGGGAAGGGGCATGCGGGTGACGCCGACCTTCGAGGCGACCCTGGTCCGGTGGTCCGGCGCGGGCGGCTGGGTGTTCGCTCCCGTGCCCGAGGAGCACGCGCCGGACGAGGCCGGGCCGTTCGGCCGGGTGCCGGTGACCGCCACCGTGGACGGCCGCACCTGGTCGACCAGCGTCTGGCGCGACCGGAAGGCCGGCTGGCTGCTGGCGGTGCCGGCCCGGATCCGCGCCGGCAAGGACGACGGCGACGTGGTGACCGTGGCGGTCGAGGTGGACCGGGCCCGGGTGTGATCGCCGGTCACCGCCGTCGCCCGGCCCGTCGCCCGAATTCCGGTGGCTGGGCCGCGGCTCCGGGGCCCTCGGTGCCCGCCCACCGCCGGATCGCGGTGCCGGCGCGCCGTCCCGGCGTGTCCCGCCGGGCACCCGCCAGCGGACCCCAGTAGGGTGTCGAACACACGTACTGCTGACGGCTGGGGGAGGAGGCGGCGTGCGGGTGCTGGGCGTCGACCCGGGGCTGACCCGGTGCGGGGTCGGCGTGGTCGAGGGGCTGCCCGGGCGGCAGTGCACCCTGGTCGCCTACTACGTCGTCTACACCGACCCAGCCGACGAGCTGCCGGTGCGCCTGCTGCACCTGGACCGCTCGCTGACCGACCTGGTTACCGAGCACCGGCCGGACAGCGTCGCCGTGGAGCGGGTGTTCAGCCAGCACAACGTCCGCACGGTGATGGGCACCGCACAGGCGAGCGGGATCGCCGTGCTGGCCGGGGCGCGCGCCGGGTTGCCGGTGCAGACGTACACCCCGAGCGAGGTGAAGGCCGCGGTGACCGGTTCCGGTCAGGCCGACAAGGCGCAGATGACGGCCATGGTCACCCGGCTGCTGCGGCTGCCCGAGCCGCCCCGGCCGGCCGACGCCGCCGACGCCCTCGCCCTGGCCATCTGCCACGTGTGGCGCGGCGGTACGCGCTCCAAGCTGGCCGCCGCGGCCGACCGGGTACGACGAGGAGGAGGCAGATGATTGCCAGCGTGCGCGGCGTGGTGACCGCGACCGGTCCGGATCAGGCGGTGATCGAGGTCGGCGGGGTCGGGCTGGCGGTGCACTGCGCCCCGGCCACGATCGCCGACCTGCGGGTCGGTCAGCCGGCCCGGCTGGCCACCAGCCTGGTCGTCCGGGAGGATTCGCTCACCCTCTACGGCTTCGCCGACGACGACGCCAAGCAGCTGTTCGAGCTGTTGCAGACGGCCAGCGGGGTCGGCCCCCGGCTGGCCCAGGCGGTGCTCGCCGTGCACACCCCGGACGCGGTCCGCAAGGCCATCGCCAACGCCGACACGGCCGCGCTGACCCGGGTGCCCGGCATCGGCAAGAAGGGCGCCGAACGCCTGGTGCTGGAGCTGCGCGACCGGATCGGTCCGGTGCCGGTCGGCGCCGACGGCGCGGCCGGGGTGACCGGCGGGGCCTGGCCCGAGCAGGTCCGCCAGGCGCTGGTCGGGCTCGGCTGGACGGCCGCCCAGGCCGACCAGGCGGTGGCCGCGGTGGCGGAGACCGTGGACGGGGACACCCCGCCCGTGCCGGTCCTGCTCAAGCAGGCCATCCGGCTGCTGGGCCGGACCCGATGACCGGTCCCGACGGCGGCCTGGTCTCGGCGTACGTTCACGACGCCGAACGGGACGCGGAGGCCAGCGTCCGGCCGAAGCGGCTGGACGAGTTCATCGCCCAGCACCGGGTGCGTGACCAGCTCGACCTGCTGCTCAAGGGCGCGATGCGCCGCGGCAGCCCGCCGGACCACATCCTCCTGTCGGGGCCGCCTGGCCTGGGTAAACCGGTCTCAGTCGATGCCCTGGTACTGCTCGAGGACGGTACCCGTCGTCGGCTGGGCGACATCGTCGTGGGCGACCGGGTCATCACCCGGACGGGCGAGGGTGCCACGGTGACGGCCGTGCATGAACAGGGCGAACTGGATTCGGTTCGGATTCGGACAGTCAGCGGACGGGAGGTCGTTGCCGCGCCGGACCACCCCTTCTGGACGCCCGACGGCTGGGTCAAGGCAGGCGACCTCACGGAACGTGACTCCGTTGCGAACGTGCTGTGTCCGGAGCTGATCTCCGGCGGAACCGAGGACGTCGATGAGTTCCGGCTGGCCGGATACCTCATCGGGGATGGCTGCACGACCAACCAGGTGACCTTCACGGGCGGCGACGAGGCCGTCCTCGCCGACTTCCGGGCGGTGTGCGACCGGCTTGGCCATGCGCACACCACCAGGCCGAACAGTCCCCGCAGCTCTCTGGTTCGGGTGTCCGGACTCCGGTCATGGCTCACGGAACACCAACTGATCGACAAGAACGCCTGGCAGAAGCGGGTACCGGACTTCGTTTACCGCGGCGACAGCTGGCAGGTCGGGGCATTCCTCGGCGCGTACTTCGCCTGTGACGGCACGGTGAGCCGGCGCGGACGTGACCGCTACGACGTGGTCGTCGAGTACTACAGCGTGTCGCGCGGCCTGCTCGAGGACGTCCAGCACCTGCTGCTCCGGCTGGGCGTCCAGTCCCGGCTCAAGCTCAAGCGTGGCCGCTACCAGGGCAGGCCGCACGAGTCCTGGCGGCTGAGCATCACCAGTCAGGACGATGTGGCCCGGTTCGTCGAACGGGTCACGGTCATCGGCGCGCGGGGCATGCGACTCGCCGAATGGGGTCCGCGCCGCGACCGCTTCGAGGAGCGGTTGGCGGCCGACCGGGTGACGGCTGTGGAGCCCGCCGGTCTGCACGAGTGCCGGTGTCTGACGGTCGACGGGGACCACACCTTCACCGTCAACGATTTCGTCGTCCACAACACGACCCTGGCCAACATCGTCGCCGCCGAGTTGGGCTCGGGCATCCGGGTGACCAGCGGCCCGGCGATCGAGCGTTCGGGCGACCTGGCGGCGATCCTGACCAGCCTCGCCGAGGGTGACGTGCTCTTCATCGACGAGATTCACCGGATCGCCAAGCCGGCCGAGGAACTGCTCTACAGCGCGATGGAGGACTTCCGGGTCGACGTGGTGGTCGGCAAGGGCCCGGGCGCCACCGCCATCCCGCTGGACGTCGAGCCGTTCACCCTGGTCGGCGCGACCACCCGGTCCGGCCTGCTGACCGGGCCGATGCGGGACCGCTTCGGCTTCGTCGCCCACCTGGACTTCTACTCCCCAACGGACCTGGAGACGCTGCTGCACCGCTCGGCGCGGATCCTCGGCGTGCCGATCACCGACGACGGCGCCGCCGAGATCGCTGGCCGGTCCCGGGGCACCCCCCGGATCGCCAACCGGCTGCTGCGGCGGGTCCGCGACTTCGCCGAGGTCCGGGCCGACGGTGTGGTCAACCTGGAGACCGCGCGGGCGGCGCTGACCGTGTACGACGTCGACGCGCTCGGCCTGGACCGGCTGGACCGGGCGGTGCTGACCGCGCTGGTCGACTCGTTCCGGGGCGGCCCGGTCGGCCTGTCGACCCTGGCCGTGGCGGTGGGGGAGCAGCCGGACACGGTCGAGGAGGTGTGCGAGCCGTTCCTGGTGCGGGCCGGCCTGCTGGCCCGTACGCCCCGGGGGCGGGTGGCCACCGAGGCTGCCTGGCGGCATCTGGGGCGTACGCCGCCGAATGGTACATTTGGCACCGATGCCCCTCCCGCGCCCGATCTGTTCTCCGTGCAGCCCGATCAGCCGTGATGCGAACGTGATCTGTGCCGCATTCGGCGTTCCCAGGTGCAGGGATTAGACTCGCCGCGGTCTGTACAGGACGTGAGAATCCGCCTCCGCTCCGGCGCCCCTCGTGCCGAGTCGGAGGCCAATGGGAAGGTCTGTAACCGTGCTTTATGCAGCACAGGGCGGCGGAGGTGCCGGCGGTCTCACGCCGATCCTGATGATCGTCCTGCTCTTCGGCGTCATGTACTTCATGATGATCCGCCCTCAGCAGAAGCGCCGCCGCGAGGCGGAGGCGATGCAGCGTGCCCTCGCCCCGGGGGACGAGGTGGTCACCATCGGCGGGCTCTACGGCACGGTCACCGGCGTGGACGACGACACCGTCCTGCTGGAGGTCGCACCCGGTGTGCAGACCCGGTACGCCCGCCCGGCGATCGCCCGGGTGGTCACCCAGGCGGAGCGCCCGGCCGAGGAAGTCGTCGAGGACGCGGACGCCGTCAAGGAGTGAGGTCGTCCACCCGTCCGGGGTGGGGCCGCCGCACGCCGGTGCGCCACGCCGGGTGGTCGGCGGACGTGACGTGAAAACTGGATAGTCGGGTCGACGCCGGGCGTCGGCACGTACCCGTGACCGGTCGGCGCCCGCCGGCCGCAGCGGCGGCGTGTCGGCCCGGTGCCGACCCCTCAGGCCCGTCGGCCGGAAACCCCGGCCCGACACCCGCCGCCGCAGCCCGGCGGCGCGACCGTTACAGGGAGACAGGACAGCCGTGGCACCACCTCAGGGACAGATGCGCCCCGGACGGCAGTTGGCCGTGCTCGGGCTCATCTTCGTCGTCCTCTACCTACTGGTGTTCTTCTCGGGCGGCGCCAGCGGCGGCTTGAAGGACCGGCTCGAGCCCCGGCTCGGTTTGGACCTGGTCGGCGGCACCCGGCTGACGCTGGAGGCGACCAACACCGTCGACGGCCGGGCCCCGACGGCGGAGAACCTGGAGGAGGCCCGCCAGATCATCGAGAGCCGGGTCAACGCCTTCGGCGTGGCCGAGGCCGAGGTGGTCACCGAGGGCAACCGGAACATCGTGATCTCCCTGCCCGGTGAGAACCGGGACCTGACCGAGGTCGGCAGCGCGGCCGAGCTGCGCTTCCGCAAGCTGTTGAAGGCCGCCGACGGCAGCGGCGCGGTCACCGCGCCGGCGGCCACCCCGACCCCGTCGGGCACCGCCAGCCCGGCGCCGTCCGGCAGCGCCGCGCCGACCCCGTCGGCCAGCGCGCCGGCCGCGACCGCCTCACCGACCGCCGGTGGCCAGGGCGGCTCCGCCCCGGCGCCGAGCGCCACCCCGTCCGCCTCGCCGAGCGCCGCCGCGCCGTCGCCGAGCGCCAGCGCCGCCCCGGTGCCGCAGGGCATCGAGGAGCAGCGCAAGGCGGTCGAGCAGAAGGTCGGCGCCGCCGCCTGGGCCGCCGCGAGCGGCCTGCAGGGCCCGGCCGACCTGAGCAGCGACCCGTCGCTGGCCGAGAAGCTCAAGCCGTTCGCCTCGCTCACCCCACGCGAGGTCGCGGTGCTGCCGGCGACCATGCAGTTCAACGTGCCGCAGATCAGCTGCGCCCAGCTCGACGACCGGCCGCCGGCGTCGATCTCCGACCCGAACCAGCAGGTCGTGGCCTGTGAGGACGGCGCCGCGAAGTACCTGCTCGACGTGGCGAAGGTGCTCGGCACCGACGTCAGCGACGCCAACGCGGTGCTCGACCAGACCAGCGCCTGGGTGGTCAGCCTCGACTTCACCGGCGACGGTCAGGAGAAGTGGACGAACCTCACCCGCGAGGCGTTCAACAATGAGGGCGGCGCCTGCGACGCGACCGCGCTGGGCCAGGACGGCAAGTGCCGGGTCGCCGTGGTACTGGACAACGAGATCGTCTCCTCGCCGGAGATCCAGGGCGTGCTGACCGGCAACTCGCAGATCACCGGCAGCTTCAACCAGAAGGACGCCAGCGAGCTGGCCGGCCAGCTGCGCTACGGCGCGCTGCCGGTGACCTTCGAGGCGCAGGAGCAGCAGAACGTCACCGCCACCCTGGGCGCCAGCCACCTGCGGGCCGGTCTGCTCGCGGCGGGTATCGGCATGCTGCTGGTCATCATCTACTCGTTCTTCTACTACCGCCTGCTCGGCTCGGTGATCTTCCTGAGCCTGATCCTCTCGGCGCTGCTGGTCTTCGGCGCGCTGGTGGTGCTCGGCCGGCAGATCGGCTTCACCCTCACCCTCGCCGGCATCGCGGGCATGATCGTCTCACTCGGTGTGGCGGCGGACTCGTTCGTCATCTACTTCGAGCGGCTCAAGGACGAGATCCGGGAGGGGCGCAGCCCGCGCAGCGCCGTGCCGCGCGCCTGGATCCGGGCCCGGCGGACGATCATCTCGGCGAACGCCATCACCCTCATGTCGGCCGTGGTGCTCTACATCGTCTCGGTCGGCACGGTGAAGGGCTTCGCGTTCGCCCTGGGTCTGGCCACCGTGCTGGACCTGGTCGTGGTCTTCCTCTTCCGCCACCCGATCATGACGATGTTCGCCCGGACCCGGGCGTTCCTGTCCCCGCGGGTCAGCGGACTGGGCCGGGCACTGCCGGCCCGGGCCCAGCAGGCCACGCCCCGCAACCCGCGTGCCAAGGAGGCCTGAGATGGCTGGAAGTGGTCTGGCGAGTCGCCTCTACCGGGGCGAGGCCGGTCTCAACATCATCGGCCGGCGGAAGCTGTGGTTCACCGTCGCCGGCGCGCTGATCCTGATCGCGGTGCTCAGCGTCTCGCTGCGCGGCTTCAGCCTCGGCATCGAGTTCGCCGGCGGCAACTCGTTCCAGATCCCGGCCAGCGTGGGCACGCTGGAGCGGGCCGAGGAGCAGGTCGACGCGGCGCTCGCCACGGCGGGCGACGGCGCCGAGGTGGTCACCGCGCAGAAGGTCGGCGGCACCGGTGGCGACTTCTACGAGATGCGCACCACCCAGCTCAGCGCCGAGCAGGCCAACGACGTCAAGGCCGAGATCGCCCGCGAGTTCGGCATCGACCCGACGCAGATCAGTGGCAACCAGGTCAGTGAGGCGTGGGGCAGCCAGGTCACCGAACGCGCGCTGCTCGGTCTGCTGATCTTCATCGCGGTGGTGATGGTCTACCTGATCCTGCGCTTCGAGTGGCGGATGGCGGTCGCGGCGGTCGCCTCGCTGGTGATGAACCTGATCCTCACCGCGGGCATCTACTCGCTGGTCGGTTTCGAGGTCACCCCGTCGACGATCATCGGCTTCCTCACCATTCTGGGCTTCGCGCTCTACGACGTGGTGGTGGTCTTCGACAAGGTCCAGGAGAACACCCGGGGCATCACCGCCAACAACAACCAGACGTACGGCGAGGCGGCCAACCTGGCCATCAACCAGAGCCTGATGCGGTCGCTGAACACCTCGGTGGTCGCCCTGCTGCCGGTCGGTGGTCTGCTCTTCATCGGTGCCGGACTGCTCGGCGCGGGCACCCTGAAGGACCTCGGCCTGGTGCTCTTCGTCGGTATGGCGGTGGCCTTCCTGACCTCGATCCTGCTGGCCACCCCGCTGCTGGTGCTGCTGAAGAACTACGACCCGCGGATCCAGGCGCACACCAAGCGCGTCCTGGCCCGCCGGGGCGCCATCGAGCGGGGCGAGATCACCCCGAAGGGCGCGCCGCGGACGGGCGCGGAGACCGCCGCGGCGGTCGACCCGGAGGCGGCCGCGCTGGCCGGCGCCGCGCCCAAGGTGGGCGCCCGCCCGGTCGGCAAGCGGTCCGGCGGCACCGCCCGGGGCGGGCGGCCGTCCGGTGGCGGCGGCAACCGGCCGGGTGGAAAGCGGCGCTGAGCGGCGCAGGGGACACCCGGTAGGAGACGACCCGACGGCGTCCTTCATGCTGTGCGAGCAGCACGAAGGACGCCGTCGTCGTGGAAGGGACACAGAACTGCCGTGACGGAGACCCACAGCAGCGGGCTACGCGGGGACAGCGGGCTGGACGCCGCGCGACTGGTGGCCAGCCGGGTGCTCGACGTGCCCGATTTCCCCAAGCCCGGTGTCGTGTTCAAGGACCTGATGCCGCTGTTCGCCGACGGTGCGGCGTTCCGCGAGGTGGTCGACCGGATCATCGCGTACCACGGGCCGGAGTCGTTCGACGCGGTGGTGGGGATGGAGGCGCGCGGTTTCGTGGTCGCCGCCGCCATCGCGTACGCGACCGGGGTGGGCGTGGTGCCGGTCCGTAAGGCCGGCAAGCTGCCCCGGGCCGTGCACTCGGCGTCGTACGAGCTGGAGTACGGCGAGGCCACGCTGGAGGTGCACCAGGACGCCTTCACCGCTGGGCACCGGGTGCTGGTGGTCGACGACGTGCTCGCCACCGGCGGCACCGCCGCGGCCACCCTGGAACTGGTGGAGCGGGCCGGCGGCACGGTGGCCGGTTTCACCGTGTTGCTGGAGCTGGGCTTCCTCGGCGGCCGGGAGCGGCTGGCGCCGCGTCCGGTCCATGCCCTGCTGACCGTTTGAGCTCTCCGGCCGTCGGACGGATCCGGTGCGGTCCGTCCGGCGGAGCGGCGGGGTACCGTGCGTGCGGGTAGCATTGCCCTTTGCTGACCGGGCGGTGGGCCGTCCGGGTGGCGCGAGACCAGGCCGGCCGGCGCACGGTCGGTGTACTTCCGGCGAGCGGTGAGGAGGCCGGTGTCCCACGATGTCGTCCCTCCGGTGGAGGGCACGGTGCACCCGACAGGTGACGCGGACGGCTCGGTGACCGGCCGGAACGGTGACGCTTCGGCCCGGGTGACGGGCTCTGGCAACGGCTCCGGCCCGGCCGAGGGCGTACGCGCCGGCGCGGCCCGGACCGAGGGCGCCCGGCCGGGGGCGGACGCGGTCGTGGTCCCCTTCCGGACCGACGCCGGTGAGCCCGGGCCCAGCACCGGGTTCGCGCTCTCCAACGCGCCCACCGGCCGCCGGGTGCGGGCCCGGCTGGCCCGGTTCAACGCGCCCTGGCAGTCCTCGCAGGTCAGCGAGGTGCTGGAGCCGCTGATCTCGACCCACCGGGAGAACCACCCGAAGGCCGACGCGCGGCTGCTCCAGCGCGCCTTCGACACGGCGGCCCGGTGGCACTCCGGGCAGTACCGTAAGTCGGGCGACCCGTACATCACCCACCCGCTCGCGGTGGCGACCATCCTGGCCAATCTCGGGATGGACACCACCACGCTGGTCGCCGCGCTGCTGCACGACACCATCGAGGACACCGAGTACACCCTCGACCAGATGCGCGCCGACTTCGGCGGCGAGGTCGCGCTGCTGGTCGACGGGGTCACCAAGCTCGACAAGGTCAAGCTGGGCGACGCGGCCAAGGCCGAGACGATCCGCAAGATGGTCGTGGCGATGGCCAAGGACCCGCGGGTGCTGGTGATCAAGCTGGCCGACCGGCTGCACAACATGCGCACCCTGACCTTCCTGCCCCGCCCTAAGCAGGAGCAGAAGGCCAAGGAGACGCTGGAGATCCTCGCCCCGCTGGCCCACCGGTTGGGTATGAACACCATCAAGTGGGAGCTGGAGGACCTCGCCTTCGGCACGCTCTTCCCGAAGCGGTACGAGGAGATCAACCGCCTCATCGGGGAGCACCAGCCGCAGCGTGAGGCGCTGCTGCGCCAGGTCACCCAGAAGGTCCAGACCGACCTGAAGGCCGCCAAGATCAAGGCGGAGACCACCGGCCGGCCGAAGCACCTCTACTCGATCTACCAGAAGATGATCGTGCGGGGTCGCGACTTCAACGACATCTACGACCTGGTCGGGGTGCGGATCCTGGTCGACACGGTGCGGGACTGCTACGCGGCGCTGGGCGTGATCCACGCCAACTGGCAGCCGGTGCCGGGCCGGTTCAAGGACTACATCGCGATGCCCAAGTTCAACATGTACCAGTCGTTGCACACGACGGTCATCGGGCCCACCGGCAAGCCGGTGGAGATGCAGATCCGCACCTACGCGATGCACCGCACCGCCGAGTTCGGCATCGCCGCGCACTGGAAGTACAAGGAGCACAAGGGCACCCAGATCGTCGGCCCGCCGGCGCACATCGACGAGATGACCTGGCTGCGCCAGCTGCTGGACTGGCAGCGGGAGGCGGCCGACCCGAGCGAGTTCCTCGACGCGCTCCGGTTCGACCTGTCCAGCCAGGAGGTGTACGTCTTCACCCCGAAGGGTGACGTCATCCCGCTGCCGACGGGCTCGACGCCGGTGGACTTCGCGTACGCGGTGCACACCGAGGTCGGGCACAAGTGCATCGGCGCGCGGGTCAACGGCAAGCTGGTGCCGCTGGAGTCGACGCTGTCCAACGGCGACGTGATCGAGATCTTCACCTCGAAGTCCGACACCGCCGGCCCGACGCAGGATTGGCTGGGCTTCGTCAAGAGCCCGCGGGCGCGGACGAAGATCCGCCAGTACTTCAACAAGGAGCGGCGCGAGGAGGCGATCGAGGCCGGCAAGGACGCGATCGTCAAGGCGATGCGTAAGCAGGGCATGCCGTTGCAGCGGATGCTCACCCCGGACGCGCTGATGGCGATCGCCCGGGACCTGCACCTGCCGGACGTCGCCTCGCTCTACGCCGCGGTCGGCGACAGCCAGGTCTCCGCCCAGTCGGTGGTGCAGAAGCTGATGGCCGCGTACGGCGGCGAGGAGGGCGCGGCGGAGGACATCGCCGAGACCGCCGTCGCCACCCGGCCGCCGCGCAGCCGGCAGAGCAGCGCCGACCCGGGTGTGGTGGTACGCGGCGTCAGCGACGTGTGGATCAAGCTGGCCCGCTGCTGCACCCCGGTCCCGCCGGACGCGGTCTTCGGGTTCGTCACCCGCTCCGGCGGGGTGAGCGTGCACCGCGACGACTGCGCCAACGCCGAGGACCTGCGGGCCCAGGGCGAGCGGGTGGTCGAGGTCAGCTGGAAGCTGACCAGCGCGTCGACGTTCCTGGTCGCCATCCAGGTGGAGGCGCTGGACCGGCACAAGCTGCTCGCCGACGTCACCCGGGTGCTCTCCGACGAGCGGGTCAACATCCTCTCCGCCACCGTTACCACCACCCGGGACCGGGTGGCGGTGAGCCGGTTCAGCTTCGAGATGGCCGACCCGAAGCACCTCGGGCACCTGCTGGCCGCGGTCCGCAAGGTCGACGGCGTCTTCGACGCCTACCGCGTCACCTCCGGCGCCTGACGACACCGCCGTGGCGGCGACACCACCCCGCCGCCACGGCCCGCCTCCCCGCCGCCGCCCACCCGGCCCCGCCGCCGCCCACCCGAGGCACGATGATCGTCTGCGGTGCAGCAGGGAAAACCGGCTTCCGGTGCCCTGTTCTCGATCAGACGATCACAGTGCCGGGTGCCGGGTGCCGGTGCCGCGCCGGTTCCGGGGGCTGGCGGCGGGTGGGGTGGAGGACGTGGAAGCGCCCGCCGGCGGGGCCGGCGGGCGCTTCGTCGTGCGGGTGGGCGGGTCAGCCCTGGGGGGCGCTCATGGTGAGCTTGTTGATGGTGATCTCCTTCTTCGGGTGACCACCGCCGGCCTGCTGGGCGAACGCCTTGTCGTCGCCTGCCGCCGCGACCTGCTTGACGATGTCCATGCCACCGGTGATGGTGCCGAGCACGGTGTAGTTCGGGTCCAGCGGCGAGTCGCCGTAGACGATGAAGAACTGGCTGCCCGTGCTGCCCGGCTGGCCGGAGTTGGCCATGGCGATGACGCCCTCCGGGTACGGCGGCCGCTTGTCGGTCGGCAGGTTCTCCTCGACGAGCCGGTAGCTCGGGCCGCCGGTGCCGTCGGTCTCCCGCCAGCCCTTGCCGGTCGCGCTCGGGTCACCGCACTGGAGCACCTTGATGCCCTCGGTCACCAGCCGGTGGCACTTGCTGTTGTCGAAGAAGTTCTTCTCGGCCAGGTGGGTGAAGCTGCCCGCCGTGCAGGGCACCGCGGCCCGGTCGACCTTGGCGGTGATCGGACCCAGGTTGGTGTCGATCGTCATGGTCTGCACGCCGGTGTTCGACTGCTGCGCCCCCGGCACCCCGACGTCCTTGATCTGCTTGGTCCGCTGGTCGGCGGGGACCTCGGTGAAGGCGCACTGGACGAAGCCGGCCTCCGGCGCCGCGGTGTTGTCGGTCTTGTCGTCGTCACCCAGGCTGGTGGCGAGCCAGACCGTCCCGGCGACCACCAGCAGCAGAGCCGCCGCGGCCCCCACGATCGCCTGCGTCTGCCGGCGCTTGCGGGCCCTCGCCGCGCGCTCGGCCATCTCCTTCTCGAGCCGGGCGCGGGCCGCCGCGCGCTGCCGCTCTCTGGTGGACGTCACGCCTGGATCCTCCTGGACTATGTCGGGGGCGGCCGGTGCCGCTGAGTGGTTGGGGCCGGGTCAGCCGGCGCTCGGGCTGGCCGACGGAGCGCCGGTCGCCGAGGACGTCGGTGTCGGCGCCGCCGTGGCCTGAGCCACCGGCTCGCCCACGGTGAGGCTCTGGATCACCACGTCGGTCTTCGGCTTGACCTTGGCTCCGCTCCCATTGTCCACGGTCTCCAAGGCACCGATCTTCTCCACCACGTCGATCCCACCGGTGACCCGGCCGATGATCGGGAACTTCGGGTCGGTGGTCTGGTAGTCCTTGAAGAAGATCAGGAACTGGCTGCCGTTGGCGCCCGGCGGGTTGGCGATCATCGCGACCGTGCCCTTCGGGTACGCCGGGGGCTGGTCCGGCGCGGGGCTGGCCGACGGGGACGCGGACGGGGCGGTAGGCACGTTCTCGTTGTAGAAGGAGTAGGTCGGCCCGCCCAGACCGGTGCCGCTGGGGTCACCGCAGCGCAGCGCGCCCTCGGCGGTGATCTCGTGGCACTTGGTGTTGTCGTAGAACGACCGGCTGGCCAGGTGCGCCATGCTGGCCCCGCCGCACGGCGCGGTGGCCAGGTCGAGCTCGACCGTGATCGGCGCACCCTGGTTGGTGGTGATCGTCATCGCCGAGACGCCGTCGGTGGGCAGGCCGGTGGTCGCCGGGGTGCCCACGTCCTTGAGGTTGGTGTTGGCCGTGGCGTCCTGCGGGGTCCAGAGGCAGATCTCCTCGGCGGCGGTGTTCTGCTTGCCGTCGTCGTCGAAGGCGCCCAGCGCCCAGGCCGTGCCGGCCACGATCAGCAGCAGGACGACGGCGGCGCCCACCCCGGCCTGGATCTGCCGGCGGCGCCGGGCCCGGGCGGCCCGGCGGGCCAACTGCCGGTCGAGTTTGGCCCGCGCCAGTTTGCGCTGCCGGTCCCTGCTGGAAGCCACCCGCGCTCCCCTTCCTCTACCCTGGTCGTCACCGGCGGACGGACGGCCCGCGCCCCGTCGGGCGGCACGTGCGCCGCGCCACACGCCCGCCAGAGTGTACGGCTACCGGCTGGGAATGTGGTGTACGAGGTCCGGGCTGCCCTTATCGGAGCGCGTCACTGTGCCGTACGGGGCGGGCGGGGCGGATGCGCAGAACCGACTCGCGCCGCCGGTTAGGCTGCTCACAGGGACGCACAGCTCGACGGAAGGGGATCGCCCGTGCTGGTGGCCGGCTTTCCCGCGGACGCCTTCGGCACCAACTGCTACGTGGTCGCCGCCGCGCCCGGGGAACAGTGCGTGGTGGTCGACCCCGGGATCGGGGTGCTCGACCGGCTCGACGCGCTGCTCGCCGAGCACCGCCTGCACCCGGCCGCCGTGCTGCTCACCCACGGCCATCTGGACCACACCTTCTCGGTCGCGCCGGTGTGCGGCGCCCGCGGCATCACCGCGTACGTGCACCCGGACGACCGGGAGATGCTCGCCGACCCGGCCAAGGGGCTCTCCGCCGACCTCACCGCGCTGTTCGGCGGGCGGCTGCCCTACGCCGAGCCGGAGGACGTCGCCGAGCTGACCGACGGGCTCACCCTCGACCTCGCCGGGCTGAAGATCACCGTCGACCACGCCCCGGGCCATACCGGCGGGTCGGTGCTGTTCCGGTTGCCGGGCGCCGGCTCGCCGTGGGAGGCGGACGAGGTCTGCCTCTCCGGGGACGTGCTGTTCGCCGGCTCCATCGGCCGCACCGACCTGCCGGGTGGCGACCTGCCGACGATGCTCGCCAGCCTGCGGAGCAAGATCCTCCCGCTGGCCGACGACACCGTCGTCCTGCCCGGCCACGGCCCCGCGACCACCATCGGCCGTGAGCGCGCGACAAACCCGTACCTCATCGAGGTGGCGGGCGCCGACGGCGCGCGACCGGTCGCTCCCAGCCGAGGCTGGTGACCCCCCGCCCGCGCCGTGCGCGGGCCCCACGACCTGACCGCGCCCGGCGCGGACCGCCAAGGAGTACGCCATGAGCAAGCCCACGCCCATCTCCGGCTTCCCGGAGTGGTCGCCGCCGCAGCGGATGATCGAGCAGTACGTGCTGGACCGGATCCGCAGCACCTTCGAGCTGTACGGCTTCGCCCCGCTGGAGACCCGCGCGGTGGAGCCGCTGGACCAGTTGCTGCGCAAGGGGGAGACCTCCAAGGAGGTCTACGTGATCCGCCGGTTGCAGGCCGACGCCGAGGGCCCGGCCGGCGACGACTCGCTCGGCCTGCACTTCGACCTGACCGTGCCGTTCGCCCGGTACGTGCTGGAGAACGCCGGCAAGCTGCAGTTCCCGTTCCGCCGCTACCAGATCCAGAAGGTGTGGCGAGGGGAGCGGCCGCAGGAGGGGCGTTACCGCGAGTTCCTCCAGGCCGACATCGACATCGTCGACCGGGACACCCTCGCGCCGCACCACGAGGCGGAGATGCCGCTGGTGGTCGGCGATGCGCTGCGCTCGCTGCCGATCCCGCCGGTGCGCATCCAGGTCAACAACCGCAAGATCTGCGAAGGCTTCTACCGGGGGGTGGGGATCAGCGACCCGGAGGCGGCGCTGCGCGCGGTCGACAAGCTCGACAAGATCGGCCCGGCGAAGGTCGCCGAACTGCTGGCCGAGACCGCCGGGGCGAGCGAGGCGCAGGCGAAGGCCGCCCTGGCGCTGGCCGAGATCTCCGCGCCGGACGCTTCCTTCGCCGACGCGGTGCGCGCCCTCGGGGTGACCGATCCGCTGCTCGACGAGGGGATCGAGGAACTCGTCCGGGTGGTGGAGACCGCCGCCGAGCACGCTCCCGGGCTCTGCGTGGCCGACCTGCGGATCGCCCGCGGCCTGGACTACTACACCGGCACGGTCTACGAGACGCAGCTGGTCGGCTACGAGCGGTTCGGCTCGATCTGCTCCGGCGGCCGGTACGACAACCTGGCCAGCGCCGGCACCGTGCGGTTCCCCGGGGTGGGCATCTCGATCGGGGTGACCCGGCTGCTCGGCCTGCTCTTCGGCGCCGGGGCGCTGACCGTCTCGCGGGACGTGCCGACCTGCGTCCTGGTGGCGGTGGCCAGCGAGGAGCAGCGCGCGGCGAGCAACCGGGTGGCCGAGGCGCTGCGGTCGCGGGGGGTGCCCACCGAGGTGTCGCCGAGCGCGGCGAAGTTCGGCAAGCAGATCCGCTACGCCGAGCGGCGCGGCATCCCGTACGTCTGGTTCCCCGGGGCCGAGCAGGACGAGGTGAAGGACATCCGCTCCGGTGCGCAGGTGCCCGCCGAGGCCGGTGTCTGGATGCCTCCGGAGGTGGACCTGAAGCCGCTGGTGGGCTGACTCGCCGGCGGTCCGGCTGGGACAGGACTGGCGCGGACGGACGATCGGACCTACGGTGGCGTAAGTTACGCCACCGTAGGGAGAGCCTTGTGACCGCACTGAGCCAGACCGCGCTGCTCGTCGAGCTGGAGCCGGTGGTCGAGCGCAACCTCGACCGGCACCTCTCGCTGGCGAAGGAGTGGTTCCCGCACGAGTACGTGCCGTGGAGCGAGGGACGCACCTTCGACGGCCCGCTGGGCGGCCAGCCGTGGTCGGACGCCGACTCGACCCTTCCCGAGGTGGCCCGCACCGCGCTGGTGGTCAACCTGCTCACCGAGGACAACCTGCCCTCGTACCACCACGAGATCGCCACCCTGTTCGGCCGGGACGGCGCCTGGGGCACCTGGGTGCACCGGTGGACGGCCGAGGAGGGGCGGCACGGCACGGCGATCCGGGACTACCTGACGGTGACCCGGGCGGTCGACCCGGTCGCCCTGGAGCGGGCCCGGATGGTGCACATGTCGGCGGGCTACGTCAACGCGCACGACGACGAGGTGCTGCACTCGCTGGCGTACGTGTCGTTCCAGGAGCTGGCCACCCGGATCTCGCACCGCAACACCGGCCGGGCCACCGGCGACCCGGTGTGCGAGGCGCTGCTGGCCCGGGTCGCCGCGGACGAGAACCTGCACATGGTCTTCTACCGCAACTTGCTCGCCGCCGCCTTCGAGCTGGCGCCCAGCCAGGCGATGCGGGCGGTGGCGGATGTGGTGGCCGACTTCCAGATGCCCGGCAACGGGATCGAGGGCTTCGCCCGCAAGTCGGTGGCGATCGCGCTCGCCGGCATCTACGACCTGCGCCAGCACCGGGACGAGGTGCTGATGCCGGTGCTGCGGCAGTGGGACGTCTGGAACGTCACCGGCCTGGACGGCGACGGTGAGGCCGCCCGCGACCAGCTGGCCCGCCAGCTCGACGACCTGGAGCGCGCCGCCGCCCGGTTCGAGGACAAGCGCGACGCCCGCCGGGCCCGACTGACCGCCGCCGGCTGACCGCCCCGCCCCACCCCGGGCGCTCCCGCTCGCCCCGGCGCTCCGGGCGCTGCCGCTCGCCCCGCCACCCCGGGCGCTGCCGCTCGCCTTGCCCAACCCCCGGGTGCTGCCGCTCGCCTTGCCCAGCCCACTCCCTGGCGCTCCGGGCGCGATCGTCGCTGGCTCTCACTACGACGACCGCGCCCGGAGCGGCTCTCCGGCGATCTTGCTCGTGGGCGCCCCGGCCGAGGTCGCATGCCGCGCGTGGCAGGGTGGCGACCGCAAGATCGCAGGGTGGGCGGTCAGGGCGTGGGGGAGTCGAGGGGAAGCAGGAGGCAGCTCGAGGTGGCGTGGGCGACCAGCCGGGACCGGGCGTCGACCAGCTTCGCCTCGGCCAGCGCGGTGCGGCGGCCGCGCTGCAGGACGGTGCCCTCGCAGCGCAGGACGCCGGAGTCCACGGTGACCGGACGCAGGAACTTCACGTTCAGGTCCAGCGAGGTGTAGCCGACGCCGGCCGGCAGCGTGGTGTGCACGGCGCAGGCCGCCGCGGTGTCCAGCAGGGTGGAGATGACCCCGCCGTGCACGGTGCCGAGCGGGTTGTAGTGGAACTCCTGCGGCACCAGCTCGACCGCGACCCGGCCCTCGTCGGCCTCCATCCGGGTCATGTCGATCAGGTGCATCACCGGCGGCGCGGCCAGCTCACCGGCGATCATCGCGCGGAGCAGTTCCAGGCCGCTGCGCCGGCCGACGAGCGCGGCGTTGAGGCCCGGGTCGGACCAGGAGAAGGTACGGCTGCGCGCCTGCGTCTGTGTCATGGACTCAGCCTGGCAGCCCGTTGCTGAGTCTGTCAATCAGACCTAGCCTGGAGGGCATGAGACCCCCCGCGCTGGACTGGTCGGTGGAGAACTGCACCATCGCCCGGGCGATGGCGGTGCTCGGCGAGAAGTGGACCCTGGTGGTGCTCCGCGAGGTGTTCAACGGCGTACGCCGCTTCGACGACATGCGGATCCGCACCGGGATCCCCCGCCAGGTGCTCACCAACCGGCTGGCCACCCTGGTCGAGGAGGGGGTGCTGCGCAGGCAGCCGTACCGGGAGCCGGGCAGCCGGGAACGGCACGAGTACCGGTTGACCGAGAAGGGGCTCGACCTCTGGCCGGTGCTGGTGGCGGTGCTCGGCTGGGGGGACCGCTACCTGGCCGACCCGGACGGCTCGCCGTTGAGCGTCGGGCACCGCGACTGCGGCGGCGAGGTGCGCGTCGAGCTGCGCTGCGAGCGGGGGCACCCGGTGACCGCGGCGCGCGACGTGGTGCCCCGGCCCGGCCCGGGAGCGCGCCGCCGGGCCGACTGACCGCCCCGCCACCGGCCCGACAGGCCGGTCCGGGATGGCCGGTCCGAAAGGTCGGTCCGACAGGTCGGCGCGGCAACCGGCTCCGCTGGTGTGGCGGCGCGGCCAGCGACTCGCACGCACGGGAAGGCGGGTGGACGGTGGGCGCGCGGACGGGACGGCCGCCCGCGCGCCGGGGCCGTCGCTACCAGCGGAAGCCGGCGGCGTACGAGACGCTCGCCAGCACCTGCTGGCCGCTGGTGTTCGGGTGGAAGTAGTCCCAGCCGGAGAGCTGGCCGAGGGTGAACGGGTAGCCGAACACCGCGTTGCCGTCGAACAGGCAGTTCGCGCCGTACGCGGCGCAGGCCTGGGCCAGTTGGGTGTTGTAGTCGACCACCCGCTGCCGGACCCGGGCCCGCCGGTCCACGTCGGCCTGGGCGGTGGAGGTCGGGTTGGCCAACATGGACTGGCAAATGCCGAAGAGCGACCAGGCGGTGCGGGCGCTGCCACTGGTGCGGCCGACGGACCAGAGCCGGTGGATGTCGGGGATGCTGATCACCAGCACCCGGGCGGTGGGCAGGCCGGCCTTGAGCCGGTTGAGCGCGGAGTCGATGTTCGCCCGGAAGGTGCTCACCGGGGTCATGCTCGACTCCGAACTGGTGCAGGCGTCGTTCGCGCCGATCAGCATGGTGACGTAGCCGACGCCCTGGCTGACCGCGGTGCCGGCCTGCCCGTACATGTCGGCCGACTTCGCCCCGGACCGGGCGTCGTTGTGGTTGCGGCCGCCGATCGCCGGGTTGACCGTCCGGATCCGCAGATAGTGGCTGTTGACGGTGGCGTAGTCGCCGGTGCTGAACGACCGCGCGGTGCAGTCGACGTACCAGCCGCAGGCGTTGAAGCCGCGGGTGATGGAGTCGCCGAGACTCGCCATCGAGCTCGGCGGTGGGCCGGGGGCGGCCTGGGCGGGGGAGGGGGCGGCGGCGAGCAGGGTGACGGTGGCGGTGACGCTGGCGAGGGCGGCCAGCGCGCGGCGGGCGAGGGACATGGCGGCCTCCGGATCGCGGGTGCCAGAACTACGCGGTGGCCAGATCGTATAGATGACGCTCTCTGTCCACAATGTTGCGCCGGTGTTACATCGGGGCGTCGGGTCAATACGGGCAAACTAGGTCTTGCCGAGGATCTTAAACATGTGAATACTTCACTCAGCTCGGCCGGTTGTCCCCAGCTCGGCCGGCATCGCCCTCGGGCCCGTCACCCCCGGCGCGGCCCTGTCACCCCCTTCCGGGAGGTTGTTCCATGCGACCCACGAGGTCATCTCTCCGTCGCGCCGTCACCGTGGCCGCGGCCGGAGCCCTGGTCGCCGGCTCGCTGCTCGGCGCCCCCGCCCAGGCGGCACCCGCGGCTGCCACCCCCGATGCCGCGGCCGGCCTGGCTGAGCGACTCGGCGACCGGTCCGCCGGCACGTACGCCGACGCCAGCGGCAAGATGGTCGTCACCGTGACCGACGCGGCCGCCGCCCGCGAGGTCCGGGCGGCCGGCGCCACCCCGAAGCTGGTCACCCGCGGCGCCGCCGAGCTGGCCCGGGCCACCGCCGAGCTGGAGAACGGCGCCAAGATCCCGGGCACCGCCTGGTGGACCGACCCGGCGACCAACCAGGTGGTGGTCTCCGTCGACAGCACGATCACCGGCGCCAAGCTGGACCGGGTCAAGGCGGCCGCCGCGCGGACCAACGGCGCGGTGCGGATCGAGGCCGAGCCCGGTGTGCTGAGCACCCGGATCTCCGGCGGCCACGCCATCTACGCCGGCGGCGGCGGGCGCTGCTCGCTCGGCTTCAACGTGCGCAGCGGCAGCACCTACTACTTCCTGACCGCCGGGCACTGCACCAACATCTCCTCCAGCTGGTACAGCAACTCCAGCCAGACCAACCTGCTGGGCACCCGGACCGGCAGCAGCTTCCCGGGCAACGACTACGGCATCGTGCGGCACAACAACTCCGCCAACGCGGCCGGCAACGTCTACCTCTACAACGGCAGCTACCGCGACATCACCGCGGCCGGCAACGCGTACGTCAACCAGTCGGTGCAGCGCTCCGGCAGCACCACCGGCCTGCGCAGCGGCCGGGTGACCGCGCTCAACGCCACGGTGAACTACGCCGAGGGTTCGGTCTCCGGGCTGATCCGCACCACCGTCTGCGCCCAGCCGGGCGACAGCGGCGGCCCGCTCTTCGCCGGCAGCACCGCCCTGGGCCTGACCTCCGGCGGCAGCGGCAACTGCACCACCGGTGGCACCACCTACTTCCAGCCGGTCACCGAGGCGCTGAGCCGCTACGGCGTCAGCATCTTCTGACCGAACGCACGCCAGCGGGCCGCCGGGTGAACCCGGCGGCCCGCCCGCGTGTCCGGGCCGGGTCACGCAGGGTAGGAGCGCCCGGTGCCAGCCGGCACCGGAGGACCCTGACAGAATGCGGGGAGCAGACGTGTACCGCAGATGAGGAGACGCAAGTCGTGATCCGTACCCATGACGCCGGCAGCCTGCGCGCGACGGACGCCGGCACCACGGTGACGCTCGCCGGGTGGGTGGCCCGCCGGCGCGACCACGGCGGCGTGATCTTCGTCGACCTGCGCGACGGCTCCGGCGTGGTCCAGGTGGTGTTCCGCGAGGAGGACGCGCACGCGCTGCGCAACGAGTTCTGCGTCCGGGTGACCGGCGAGGTGACCCGCCGCCCCGAGGGCAACGAGAACCCCGACCTGCCCACCGGCGAGGTCGAGGTGACCGCCGCCGAGCTGGAGGTGCTCTCCGAGGCCGCGCCGCTGCCGCTGCCGGTGGACGACCAGGTCGAGGCCGGTGACGACGTCCGGCTCCGCTACCGCTACCTGGACCTGCGCCGCAGCGGGCCGGCGAAGGCCATGCGGCTGCGCTCGCGGGCCAACCAGCTCGCCCGCGCGGTGCTGCACGAGCGCGACTTCCTGGAGATCGAGACCCCGACGCTGACCCGCTCGACCCCCGAGGGCGCCCGCGACTTCCTGGTGCCGGTGCGCCTGCAGCCCGGCAGCTGGTACGCGCTGCCGCAGTCCCCGCAGCTGTTCAAGCAGCTGCTGATGGTCGGCGGCATGGAGCGGTACTACCAGATCGCCCGCTGCTACCGGGACGAGGACTTCCGCGCCGACCGGCAGCCGGAGTTCACCCAGCTCGACATCGAGATGTCCTTCGTCACCGAGGACGACGTGATCGACCTCGGCGAGGCGATCGTCGCGGCGCTCTGGTCCGACCTGGCCGGGCACGAGATCTCCCGGCCGATCCCGCGGATCACCTGGCACGACGCGATGGCCCGGTACGGCTCGGACAAGCCGGACCTGCGCTACGGCGTCGAGCTGACCGAGCTGACCGACTACCTGCGCGGCACCGAGTTCCGGGTGTTCGCCGGCGCGATCGACGCGGGCGGCTACGTCGGCGCGGTCGTCATGCCGGGCGGCGCGGCGCAGAGCCGCAAGGAGCTGGACGGCTGGCAGGACTGGGCCAAGGCGCGCGGCGCGCGCGGCCTGGCGTACGTGGTGCTCGACGCGGAGACCGGCGAGGCCCGTGGCCCGGTGGCCAAGAACCTCTCCGAGGCGCACCTGGCCGGGCTGGCCGACGCGGTCGGCGCCAAGCCGGGCGACGCCATCTTCTTCGCCGCCAGCGCCAACACCCGGGAGGCGCAGGAACTGCTCGGCGCGGCTCGGATCGAGATCGCCAAGCGGGCCGGGCTGGTCGACGAGAGCGCCTGGGCGTTCTGCTGGGTGGTCGACGCGCCGATGTTCGAGCGCACCGACGAGGGCGGCTGGACGGCCGTGCACCACCCGTTCACCTCGCCGAACGCCGACTGGGTGGACCGGTTCGAGGAGGCGCCGGACCGGGCGCTGGCGTATGCGTACGACATCGTCTGCAACGGCAACGAGATCGGCGGCGGCTCGATCCGTATCCACCGCGGCGACGTGCAGCGCCGGGTCTTCGACCTGCTCGGCATCACGCCCGAGGAGGCGCAGGACAAGTTCGGCTTCCTGCTGGAGGCGTTCAAGTACGGCCCGCCGCCGCACGGCGGCATCGCGTTCGGCTGGGACCGGGTCTGCATGCTGCTCGCCGGCGCGGACTCGATCCGCGAGGTGATCGCGTTCCCGAAGACCCGGGGCGGCTTCGACCCGCTGACCGGCGCGCCGACCCCGATCACCGCCCAGCAGCGCACCGAGGCCGGCATCGACGCCAAGCCGAAGCCGCAGGCCGCCCCGCACACCGGCACCGCCGGCCCCGCCGCCCCGGTGGCCGACCCCACCTGACCCATCCACCCGGCCCTGGCCCGGCCGGCCCCCGTTGATCAAGAGGTTTGCGTCATGATCGGCCAGTCGACATGACGCGAACCTCTTGATCGTTCGTGGGGAGGGCGGGGGATGAGGCTGCTCGTGGTGGGGGGTAGTGGGTTTCTGGGGCGGGAGGTGTGCCGGCAGGCGGTGAATGCCGGGTGGTCGGTGGTGGGGACGTACCACTCGGGGGCGATCGGGGTGCCCGGGGTGGCGGCGCGGCGGCTGGACGTGACCGACCGGGCCGCGGTCCGCGCGCTGGTCGCCGAGGTGCGCCCGGACGCGGTCGTCGGCACCCCCTACCGCTACGGCGACTGGGCGGTCACCGCGGACGGCGCGGCGCATGTCGGGTACGCCGCGGCCGAGGCGGGGGCCCGGCTGGTGCACATCTCCAGCGACGCGCTGCACGCCGGCCGCCCCGAGCCGTACGGCGACGACGAGCCGCCCAGCCCGGTGTTCCCGTACGGCGCGGCGAAGGCGGCGGCCGAGACGGCGGTCCGCGCCCTCGACCCGGGCGCGGCGCTGGTGCGTACCTCGCTGATCGTGGGGGAGGGGAGCAAGCAGATCCAGCTCTGCCACGACGCCCTCGCCGGCCGGGCGAGCCTGTTCACCGACGAACTCCGCTGCCCGGTCGACGTCACCGACCTGGCCGCCGCCGTGCTGGAACTTGTCGACACCGACTACGCCGGCCCGCTCAACGTGGCCGGCCCGGACGCGGTCAGCCGCGCCGAACTGGGCCTGCTGGTCGCCGCGGCCTCCGGCATCGACCCGGCCGGCATGAAGACCAGCACCGGCGCTGCCGCGGGCGTGCTCCGGCCGACCGACGTACGCCTCGACTCGTCCCGGGCCGCCGGACTGCTGCGCACCCGGCTGCGCGGCGTCCGGGAACTCCTGGCCGGCTGACCCGACCCGCCGACCCCCGTCCACCCGTGCACAGTTTCTATGCACAACTCTTGTGCATAGAAACTGTGCACAGATATTGTGCATGCATGAGCGACGAGAGAGCCGAGCCCCGCGCCGTCCGGCTGAACCATCAGCAGGTGCGGGTGCTGGCCCACCCGCTGCGGATGCGGCTGGTCGGCGCGCTGCGGGTGAAGGGGCCCGCCACCGCCACCACGCTCGCCGAGCTGCTGCACACCAACACCGGCGCGACCAGCTACCACCTGCGCCAGCTCGCCGAGGTCGGCCTGGTCGTCGAGGCCCCCGACCTGGCCAGCGGGCGGCAGCGCTGGTGGCGGGCCGCGCACGACGTCACCAACTGGGAGTCCACCGACTTCGACGACGACCCGGACGCCCGGGCCGCCATCGAGTGGATCCAGGGCGACCAGGTGCGGCACCTGGTGGAGCACGCCGAGCGGTGGTTCGCCCGCCAGCACGAGTGGTCGGTTGCCTGGCGGGACGCCCTCGGCATGGGCGACATCTTCATGACCATGTCGCCGGCCCGGCTGGAGCAGCTCAAGACCGAGATGTGGGAGCTGCTGGAGCGTCACCGCGAGGAGAGCGACGCCGACGCGCCCGACGCCGAACAGGTTCAGGTCTTCGTGGCCGCCTACCCACTGTTTGAGGAGATGCGATGAGCGAGCGCAGCGAGCGAACCAGCAGGCTCAGCGCGAAGGTGCCGCACGGCGGCGCGGAGCGAAGCGGAGCGGCGGCGTGAGCGCCCTGTCCGTACGCCAGGTCCGGCGTCGCTTCCTGCTGCTGCACGGGCTGCGCTGGCTGCCCACCGGCCTGATGATCCCGGTGATGATCCTGCTGATGCAGGAGCGCGGCCTGACGCTGTCCCAGATCGGCCTGGTGTCCGTCGCCCAGGGGCTGGTCGTGCTGGCCCTGGAGCTGCCCACCGGCGGGTTCGCCGACGCGCTCGGGCGCCGCCCGGTCCTGGTCACCGCCTGGCTGATCAACCTCGGCGCCCTCGCGCTCTTCGCGGTGGCCGACTCGTTCGCGCTCTTCTTTCTGGTGTGGGCGTTGCAGGGCGTCTTCCGGGCGCTGGACAGCGGCCCGCTGGAGTCCTGGTACGTCGACGCCACGCTGGCCGCCGATCCCGACGCGAAGTACGAGCCGGGCCTCGGCTACGCCGGCACCGTCATCGGCGTGGCGATCAGTGCCGGCGCGCTGCTCGGCGGCGGCCTGGTCGCGCTCGGTCCGGTCGGGCCGGTCAGCGCGCTCACCGTACCGGTGCTGGTGGCGATCGCCCTCCAGGCGGTGGCCCTGGTCGCCCTGCTGGTGCTGCTGCGGGAGGTCCGCCCGGCCCGGGGCGCCGGCGCGCTGCGGGCGTCGGTCGTCGAGGCGCCCCGGATGGTGGGCCAGGCGGTCGGCCTGCTGCGTCGCTCCCGGGTGCTGCTCGCGCTGGTGGCCGTCGAGCTGTTCTGGGGCTTCGGGATGGTCACCTTCGAGTCGCTGCTGCCGGTGCGGCTCGCCGAGGTGGTCGGCGACCCCGACCGGGCGGCGGCGCTGCTCGGGCCGGCCAACTCGGCGGCCTGGCTGGCCGGCGCGGCCGGGGCCGCGCTCACCCCGCTGCTGCTGCGCTGGCTGGGCGCCGCGCCGAGCGCCGCGCTGCTGCGCATCGTCCAGGGCGCCACGGTGGTCGGGATGGGGCTCTTCGCCGGCCCGGTCGGCGTGCTGGTCGCCTACCTGGCCTGCTACACGGTGCACGGGGCGTCCAACCCGCTGCACATGGGGCTGCTGCACCGGCAGGTCGACGGTCCCTACCGGACCAGCGTGATCTCGCTGAACTCGATGATGGGCCAGCCCGGCTTCGCGGTCGGCGCGATCGTGCTCACCGCGCTCGCCGACACGGTGAGCGTCACCGCCGCGATGCTGGTCGGTGCGGTGGTGCTGGCCGTCGCCGCCCCGCTCTACCTGCCCGCCTGGCGCGCCGGCCGCACCGACCCGCCGGCCGCCGGCGCCACCCCGGACGCCGCCGGGAACCCCGGCGCGCTGCCAGGTGACGAACCGGCGTCGCCACGATCGGAGGTGCCCGCCCCCACCCCGGCCCGCAACGGTTGACGCGTGACCGTCCGCTGCCGGGCGGGCGTCGACCGGGTGGTCGGCCCGCACCGGCAGCAGACGATCAGCGTCACCGTGGGCCCGATGCCGGGGTGGTCGAGGGCTTGCGGGTGCGGGCAGGTCGGATTAGGTGAGGCGGACCGAGCTGCGGGGGAGGGTGTTGGTGAAGCCGAGGCGGCGGTAGAGGCGGACCGCGCCGACGTTGGCCGTGTAGACGCCGAGGGCCACGGTGTCGTGGTCGGCGAACAGGGCCCGGGTCATCCCGGCGGTGAGCGCCGCACCCAGGCCCCGGCCACGCCGGTCGGGCGCGACGGTCAGGCCGGCGAGGAAGCCGATGTCGCCCCGGCTGCGGTCCGCCCCGCAGGCGACCAGCCGGTCGCCGTCGCGGATGCCGTACCAGTCGACCACCCGGGGATCGCCCGGGCGCGAGGTGGTGCTGGGGAAGGCGCGGTCGATCAGCTCGGCGAGCGCCGGGTGGTCGGCCTCGGTGAGCCGGACCACCCGCTCCTCGTCGGGCTGGGGCGGCGGCGCGCTGGTGGTCCACTGGAAGTCCCACTCGTCCTGCCGGTCCACCGCGAGCCGCCCGTCCAGTGCCGCTGGGGCGAGCCGGGGCAGGTGCAGCCACTGGCCCGGTGTGAGCGCCCCGGCGGCGGCCAGCCTGGCGGCCACCTCGACCGCCGCCGTGGCGGCGCCGAGCGCGCCGCCGGCCGGCCCGTGGTCGGCGGGGAGCAGCCAGACCAGGGCGCCGTCGCGCTGCCAGCCGCGCGGCCGCCCGCCGCGCCAGAGCGCGTGCCGGGCGTACGGGTGGTGGCCGGCGGCCGCCAGGATCGCGTCCCGCCCCTCCAGGACCTGGTCGGCGATGATCATGTGGTCAGCGTAGAGCCCCGGCGGCGGTCGTCGCGGCGGCCCCGGCGCGCCGGTGACCAGGCCGGTCCACGGTGGAGATTGGCGCGCGGACCGATTGGGTACATCCCGCGCGACCTACTGGGACCCCCCTACCGGAGGAACGCCATGCTCGCCATTCTCGCGGCCATCGTCTTCGCCTTCACCCTGCTGCTGGACCTGCTGAACACCAACTTCGGCGCGCCGGACCTGTTCAACTGGAACACCCTGGTGCTCATCGGCCTGCTGCTGCTCTCGCTCTACCTGGCGGGGGTGGGCAGCGGCCCGGGCGGCGGCGGCCGGGGCCGCTGGTACCGCGGTCGGCGCCCGGGTCGGGGCTGACCGGAAGCGATCACCGCGGCCGGGTCCGCGGCGCGATTCCGGCGTCGCTGACCCGGCCCGGTACTGTTCTCGTGATGGAGTCCGACGCCCTCTTCTCCCTCGGTGAACCCGCCGGAGCGCCCAGCGCCCCCGCGGGTTCCGGCGGTGTGGACGGGTTCACCGCGGTAGCGGCGGATTCGCCCCTGCCCGTCCGGATGCGCCCGGCGAGCCTCGACGAGCTGGTCGGGCAGGACCACCTGCTCGCCCCGGGCGCCCCGCTGCGGCAGCTGGTCTCCGGCGGCGCGCCGATGTCGGTCATCCTGTGGGGGCCGCCGGGCAGCGGCAAGACCACTATCGCGCACCTGGTGGCCCGGGCCACCGACCGTCGGTTCGTCGCCATGTCGGCGCTCTCCGCCGGGGTCAAGGACGTCCGCGCGGTGATCGACACCGCCCGCCGCCAGCGCCGTTCGGGCGGCCCGCAGACCGTGCTCTTCATCGACGAGGTGCACCGGTTCAGCAAGACCCAGCAGGACTCACTCCTCGCCGCGGTCGAGGACCGCACCGTCACGCTGCTCGCCGCGACCACCGAGAACCCGTACTTCTCGGTCATCTCGCCGCTGCTGTCCCGGTGCGTGCTGCTCACCCTGCAGCCGCTGGGCGACGCGGCGGTGCGCGGCCTGCTGCGCCGCGCGGTCGCCGACCAGCGCGGCCTGGCCGGCGCGCTCACCCTGGAGACCGACGCCGAGGACCACCTGGTGCGGCTCGCCGGTGGTGACGTCCGCAAGGCGCTCACCGCGCTCGAGGCGGCCGCCGCCTCCGCGACCGCGCTCGGCACCGGCCGGATCGACCTGGCCACCGCCGAGCAGGCGGTCGACGTGGCGGCGGTCCGCTACGACCGGGCCGGCGACGCCCACTACGACGTGACCAGCGCGTTCATCAAGAGCATGCGCGGCTCGGACGTGGACGCCGCGCTGCACTGGCTGGCCCGGATGCTGGTGGCCGGCGAGGACGCCCGGTTCATCGCCCGCCGCCTGGTCATCTTCGCCAGCGAGGACGTGGGCATGGCCGACCCGGGCGCGCTGGGCGTGGCCACCGCCGCGGCGCACGCCGTGGAGTACGTCGGCCTGCCGGAGGCGCAGCTCAACCTCGCCCAGGCGGTGATCCACCTGGCCACCGCACCGAAGTCGAACTCGGCCACCACCGCGATCGGGGCGGCCATCGCCGACGTACGGGCCGGTCGGGGCGGTCCGGTGCCGCGCGGGCTGCGCGACGCGCACTACGCCGGCGCCAAGGGGCTCGGTCACGGCACCGGCTACCGCTACCCGCACGACGACCAGCGCGGCGTGGTCACCCAGCAGTACGTGCCGGACGACCTCGTCGGCACCGACTACTACCAGCCCAGCCAGCATGGCGCCGAGCGGGCGGTGGCCACCCGGCTGCCCCTGCTGCGGCGGATCGTCCGGGGCCTGCCGGCACCGGCCGCCCCGGCGGAGGCCCGGCCGGAGGGCGCGGCGACCGAGCAGAGCACGCGACCGGTGGCGCCGGTCGGGGGGGACGCGTCGGGCAACGGCCGTCGGTCCATGGGCCCGGGCGCCGGCGCGGCACAGGCAGGCGGCAGCAACGCCGCCGGGGAGGGTCAGCAGTGAGATCGCGTGGTTCGGAGCGACCGGAGGACGGCCCGGACGAGCGGCGCGATTCCCGCGCCAAGGGCCGCCGCTGGGGCCGGGGCAAGGCGGAGGCCGAGCCGGAGGAGCCGATCAGCGGCGAGGAGTTCGGCTGGATCGACGACCTGCGTACGGCCAAGCAGCAGCGCACTGAGCTGGGTCCGGGCGGCGGTGCGCCGGAGCCGGCCCCACCCGCGCGCCCCGGCGCCCCGGTGCCACCCGGTCCGGACGCTCCGCACGGTCCGGTCGGCGGGCCTCCCGCGGCGCCGCCGCACCCCCGTCGCGGTGCGGCGGAGCCGCCTCGCTCCCGGCCGGTAGACGGGCCCTGGCCCGGCCCGGCCGAGTCGCCCCGACCCGCGGGCCGTCCCGCCGAGCGGCCGCACCCCGGCAACCCGGCGGTGCCCGGCGCCGGCCCCGCCGTTCCGGCCGGTCCGCCCGGCCGGCAGGGCCCACCGCCGGCCGCCGGCTGGCCGCCCTCCGGCGCCGAGCGGCGCCCCCGACCCGTCTCCGGTGGACCGACCGGGCCGGTCTCCGGTGGACCGACCGGGCCGGTCTCCGGCGGGCCGACCGGGCCCGTCTCCGGCGGGCCGACCGGGCCCGTCTCCGGCGCGCCGGTCGGGCCGCCGCGCCCGCCGGCTGGCCGGGGCCAGGTCCCGGTCGATCCGGCCCGTCCGCCGGCCGCCGGTGGCCCGGACGTCGGTCGCCGGCCCGCCCCGGGTGCGCCGGACCCCGGCGCGGCCGCGCCGCGCCGCGCCGGCCCGGCCGGTCCGCCGCGGGTGGGGGAGCCGACCGAACCCGGCCGCCCCGGTGGGGCGCCCGCCGGCCGCGCCGGAGTGCCGGTGCCCGGGAGCCCGCCGCCCACCGCCGGCGGCCCGCCGTACCCGGCCGGCGTCCCGCGCCCCGGTCCGGCCGAGCGCGAGCCGCGGGCCGGGCGGTCCCGGCGCGGCCCGGCCGAGCCGGGCCTGCCCGCCGATCCGCCCGGCCGGCCGCACGTGGACGGCCCGACCTCCGGCGGCGCCCCGGGCGTGGACCCGGCGCCCGTCCGCGGTCGCGGTACCGCCCCCCGCCCGGCTCCCGGTGGCGGTCGCCGCCGGGCCGCCGACGAGCCGCCGGCACCCCGTACCGGAGGCACCGCGCCGGTGCCGCCGACCGGCAACCCGCCGCCGGTGCCGCTGACCGGCAACGCCCCGCCGGTACCCGGCGCCGAGCCGACGCCACCTCCCGGCCCGGCCGGCTCGCGCGGCCGTCATCCGCTGCCCGGCTCGCCGGCCGCCGATCGCCGCGCGGCCGTGGACGCGCTGACGGAGGCCGAGCCGCCGGTACGCGGCCGGCGCGCGGCCGACGAGACCGAGCCGCCGGTACGCGGGCGGCGCGGGGCGACCGAGCCGCCGGTGGCCGGTGCGCGGGCGGCCGACGGCCCGGCGACCCGTGGCCGGCGGTCCGCACCCGAGGATCCGACGGTACGCAGCGCCGGCCCGCCGGAGGCGGAACCGCACCCGCAGCGCGGGCCGGGCTCGGCGGGCGGCCCCGCCGCCCGGGGCGGTCGCCCGGAACGGCCGGCCGACTGGCTCCGGCAGGCCGGCCGCGCCCACCACACCGACCCGGCGCTGCCGACCATCGACCGCCCGGCGAGCCCGACGTCCGGGCCGCCCGCCGGCGGTCGCCGTGCCGTCGACCCGGCCGCCCCGGCCGGCCGGGACCGGGCAGCCGGCGCCGCCGGGCCACCGCCCGCGGGCGGCCGACGGGCCGGTCACGCCGCCGATCCGGACCTGCCGACCGGTGCCCACCCCGCCGCCGCGCCACCCGCGGCCCCGGCCGGTGGCCGGCACGGCGCACCCGACGAACCCGGTCGGGCGCCGGCCGGCCGGGCGCGCCCCGAGCCGGGCCGCCCCGAGGCCACCCCGCCCGGCGGCATCCGCCGGGGCGCCACCCCGCCCGGGGTCGCCCGACCGTCCGGCCCCGGCCAGCCCGGCTCCACTCCGCCCGGGGTGGCGCGTCCGGCCGGCTCCGGTCCGCAGCCCGGCTCCACTCCGCCCGGGGTGGCGCGTCCGCCCGGCTCCGGTCCGCAGCCTGGCCCCACTCCGCCCGGGGTGGCGCGTCCGTCCGGCCCGCGGCCCGGCGTGGCCCGGGCCGGTGTGACGCCTCCCGGCGTGGCCCGTCCGGGCACCGTCCCGGGCCAGCCGGCCGGCGGGGACGGCCGGGGACGGCCGGAATCCGAGGACGTGCCGCGGCCCGTTCCGCCCGGCGCGACCGGCACCGCCCGCCCGCCCGGCGCGACCGGCACCGCCCGCCCGCCCGGCGCGACCGGCACCGCCCGCCCGCCCGGCGCGACCGGCACCGCCCGCCCGCCCGGCGCGACCGGCACCGCCCGCCCGCCCGGCCCGGAGGACCGGTCGCTCGGGCGCGCCGCGCCGCCGCACCGGGAGCCCGGTCGGGAGCCCTCCGGTGTCCCGCCGGTGCCGCCGCCCGAACCGGCGGTGGCCCGCGCCGCCGCGGTGGTACCGCCGCCGGAGCCGCCCGCCCACCGGCCGGAGCCCGAGCCGGTCAGCGGGGCGCCGCTGCGCCGCGCCACCGACCCGGATCCGGCGGAACTGGACGCTCCGGCCGCCGGCGGGCTGCGCGGCGCCCGGTCCGAACTGCGCCGGCAGATGCGCGAGCGGCGTCGGCTCCGGATGGCCGTGCTCGCCCTGGTGAGTGTGGTGCTGCTCGGCGCCGTCCCGCTCTTCTTCGGCATCCGTACGCTCAGCCGCGACCCGGTGTTCGACACCCTCGACCAGCTGGACGTGCCGAGCTGGGCGGCGGTGAAGACGGTCGACGACGTCAGCGGCAGCCGCTGGTGCCTGCTGGACTGCCGGCTGCGCGAACGCACGGTCACCTCGGAGGGTTCGCCGGAGGACACCGCCCGGGCGTACGAAGCGGCACTGGCCGCCGACGGCTGGCGTCCGTGGAAGGTGGCCCGCTGCCCGGAGCAGCCGGCGAAGGGCAGCTACACGTGCTGGCGCCGCGACGAGCTGACCCTGGACCTGTGGGTGCGCGAGCCGGCCTGCACGCCACCGCCGGTCGACGGCGAGCCGGCCGTGGTGCCGTCGCCGAGCCCGTCGGCCGCAGCGGAGGGGTGCACCGGATCGTTGGTGTCGGTGAAGGTCCGCAACGCGATCGACGACGAACGGACCCGACCACAGCCGAGCACCGACCCGTCGCTCACCGGGGAGGATCCGTTCCCGACCCTCACTGAGGACCCGCTGGGCGAAGTGACACCCTCACCGTCCTGAGCCGGTTTCCATCACGGACGGTAGGGTCTGGGGCTGGCGGGCCCGCTCTGCTCCCGCCGGCCCGTCCTGGGTCGCCGAGCGCCGGCATGGGTAAGGGTCGTGCGGTTCGCGGACGTCCGGTCCGCGGAACCCCCTGGTTGAGGAGGACAGGCGTGGACTTTGGAGAGGTCGCGGCGCTGATCGCGGCGATCGCGTTCGCGATGCTGGTGTTGATCCTGACGCTGCCCATCCTGCGGCTGCGGCACACCGTGGACGCCACCACCCGGATGATCAACGACCTCAACGACCGCACCGCGCCACTGCTCGGCGACGTCAACGCCACGGTGAAGAACGTGAACACCGCGCTCGAGCAGGTGCAGACCTCGCTGGACGGGGTGAACCTGCAACTGGCCAAGGTCGACACCATGACCAGCCACGCGCAGAACATCACCGCCAACGTGGCGAACCTGGCCGCCGTCGTCTCCGCCGCGGCCGCCAACCCGTTGGTCAAGGTGGCGGCCTTCGGCTACGGCGTCCGCAAGGCCGCCGCCGCCCGCCGGCACGCCGAGACCGAGCGCGAGGTGCGCGACACCATCAAGCAGCAGCGCCGGGCCGCCAAGCGCGGTAACCGCTGACCGCCCGGCGACCAGGAGGTTGAGAGCATGAGGCGGTTGTTCTGGCTGGGCATCGGCCTGGCCGTCGGCGTGGTGGTGGTCCGCAAGGCGACCCGCACCGCGCAGGCGTACACGCCGGCCGGGATCGCCGGCTCGTTGTCGCAATCGGCTGGCGGGCTGGTTGAGTCGCTGCGTAGCTTCGTGGAGGACGTCCGGACCGGGATGGCCGAACGCGAGCAGGAGATCCACGAGGCGTTCGCCAGCGGCGAGGCCTTCGACGACCAGTTCGCCGAGCTGCGGGAGGACCCGCGCATCGGCGACCGAGAGATCTTTCCGGAGGAACACCAGCGATGAAGACGGCGGAGATCAAGCGGCGGTACCTCGCCCACTTCGAGGCGAACGGTCACACCGTGGTGCCGTCCGCTCCGCTGCCCGCCATCAGCGACCCGAACCTGCTGTTCGTCAACGCCGGCATGGTGCAGTTCGTCCCGTACTTCCTGGGCCAGCAGACCCCGTCCTACCGGCGGGCGGTGAGCGTCCAGAAGTGCATCCGCACCCCGGACATCGACGAGGTCGGCAAGACCAGCCGGCACGGCACGTTCTTCCAGATGAACGGCAACTTCTCCTTCGGTGACTACTTCAAGGACGGGGCGATCCCGTTCGCCTGGGACCTGGTCACGAAGTCGCAGGAGCAGGGCGGCTTCGGCCTCGACCCGGAACGGATCTGGCCGACGGTCTACCTCGACGACGACGAGGCGTTCGACATCTGGCGCTCGGTCGGCGTGCCGGCCGACCGGATCGTGCGCCGCGGCAAGGCGGACAACTTCTGGTCGATGGGCATCCCGGGCCCGTGTGGCCCGTGCTCGGAGCTGTTCTACGACCGCGGCCCGGAGTACGGCCGCGAGGGCGGCCCGGCGGTCGACGAGGACCGCTACATGGAGTTCTGGAACCTCGTCTTCATGCAGTACGAGCGGGGCCCGGGCACCGGCAAGGAGGACTACCCGATCCTCGGCGAGCTGCCGGCGAAGAACATCGACACCGGCATGGGCCTGGAGCGGATGGCCTCGATCCTGCAGGGGGTCGACAACCTCTACGAGATCGACGAGGTCCGGCCGATCCTGGACAAGGCCGCCGAGCTGACCGGGAAGCGGTACGGCGCGCGCTCCGGCCACGTGGCCAGCGAGTCGCACCCGGACGACGTGCGGCTGCGGGTGGTCGCCGACCACGTGCGCACCGCGCTGATGCTGATCGGCGACGGGGTGACCCCGAGCAACGAGGGGCGTGGCTACGTGCTGCGCCGGATCATGCGCCGGGCGATCCGGGCGGTGCGGCTGCTCGGCTGGCAGGACCGGGCGCTGCCCGAGCTGCTGCCGGTGGCCCGGGACTGCATGTCCCCGTCCTACCCGGAGCTGGCGAGCGAGTTCGACCGGATCGCCGACTACGCGTACGCGGAGGAGGAGGCGTTCGTGTCCACCCTGCGCGCGGGCACCACGATCCTGGACACCGCGATCGCGGAGACCCGGACCGCGGGCGGGAAGAGCCTCTCCGGCGCAAAGGCGTTCCAGCTGCACGACACGTACGGCTTCCCGATCGACCTGACCCTGGAGATCGCGGCCGAGCAGGGGCTCTCGGTGGACGCCGAGGGCTTCCGCCGGCTGATGGCCGACCAGCGGGCCCGGGCCAAGGCCGACGCGCAGGCCCGCAAGACCGGGCACATCGACCTGTCGGCGTACCGCGGGGTGCTCGACGCCGGCGGCCCGGTGCGGTTCACCGGCTACAGCGAGGTGTCCCGGGAGTCCACCGTCCGGGCGGTGCTCGGCACGGCCGGGCCGGTCGGCGCGGCGGTCGAGGGCGACACGATCGAGCTGGTGCTCGACGCCACTCCGTTCTACGCCGAGGGCGGTGGGCAGCAGCCCGACCACGGCATGATCACGGTGGGCGACGGCCAGGTCGAGGTCCTCGACGTGCAGCAGCCGGTGCCCGGGCTGATCGTGCACCGGGCCCGGGTGGTCCGGGGCGAGGTGCGGCCCGGTCAGACCGGCTTCGCCGAGATCGACACCAGCCGGCGGCGGGCCATCTCCCGCTCGCACACCGCCACCCACCTGGTGCACCAGACCATGCGCAACTTCCTCGGCGAGTCCGCCACCCAGGCCGGTTCGCTGAACGCGCCCGGGCGGCTGCGGTTCGACTTCAACACCCCGACCGGGGTGGCGCCGAGCGTGCTGCGCGACGTCGAGCAGCAGGTCAACGAGGTGCTCCTGGCCGACCTGGAGGTGCACGCCTTCATCACCTCGCTGGAGGAGGCGCGCCGGATCGGGGCGATGGCCCTGTTCGGCGAGAAGTACGGCGAGGAGGTGCGGGTCGTCGAGGTCGGCGACTACGCCCGCGAGCTGTGCGGCGGCACCCACGTGGCGCGCTCCGGCCAGCTCGGCCTGGTCAAGATCCTCTCCGAGTCGTCGATCGGCTCCGGGGTGCGCCGGGTCGAGGCGCTGGTCGGCATGGACGCGTTCAACTTCCTGGCCCGCGAGCACCTGCTGGTCGCCCGGCTCGCCGAGCTGTACCGGGTGCCCAGCGACCAGGTCGCCGACCGGGTCGAGCAGACCGTCACCCAGCTGCGCGACGCCGAGAAGGAGCTGGAGAAGCTCCGCGCCCAGTTGGTGCTCGGCGGTGCGGCGGCGCTCGCCGCGCAGGCCAAGGACGTGCGCGGGATCGCCTACGTGGGCACCGAGGCGCCGGAGGGCGCGGCCGGCAACGACGTGCGGACGCTGGCCCAGGAGATCCGCGGCAAGATCGACCCGGCCCGGCCGGCGGTGGTGGCCGTGGCCGCCCGCTCGGGCGGCAAGGCGTCCCTGGTGGTGGCGGTGAACCAGGCCGCGCGGAGCCGGGGGATCGGTGCCGCCGACCTGGTCAAGGCGGCCCTGTCCGGGCGTGGCGGGGGCAGCCCCGACCTCGCCCAGGGCGGTGGGCTGCCGGCGGCGGAAGCCGCGAACCTGCTGCTCACGGTCGAGAAGGCGATCGCCGAGGCGTGATGGGCTACCAGGCCCGACCAGGGCGGACCGTGCCGGTCCGCCCTGGTTCGCTTTCCAGGGACGGTGACCGTCGGTGACGGAGGCGTCGCGTGGTGTCCGGCTCGGCGTGGACGTCGGGCAGGTCCGGGTCGGGGTCGCCCGCTCCGACCCGCACGGCGTGCTGGCCACCCCGCTGGTCACCCTCGCCCGCGACCTCGCCGCGGCGCCCGACGCGGTGCCGAGCGACATCGCCGAGCTCGCCGCGCTGGTCGCCGAGCACGAGGCGGTGGAGGTGGTGGTCGGCCTTCCGGTCAACCTCGCCGGCAAGCACGGTCCGGCCGCCGTCCACGCGAAGGCGTACGCTGACCGCTTGGCCGATGTAATAGCGCCTGTTCCGGTAGCGCTCACCGACGAGAGGATGTCCACGGTCGTGGCGTCTCGTAGGCTTGCCGAACGTGGCGTCCGGGGGAAACGGCAACGGGCGGTGGTCGACCAGGCCGCCGCGGTGGAGATTCTGCAGAGCTGGCTGGATGCGCAGCGGAGGCGGACGTAATGATTGAGGATCTGGACCTCGGGTTCGACGAGCAGGAGCGGGGGGAGAAGGGCCGGCACCGGCGCGGCTTCGCCAAGAAGCGGAACAAGCGTTCCGGCGGCCGGGGCAAGACCGTCCTGGCCCTGCTGCTCGCCCTGGTGCTGCTCGGCGGCATCGGCGGCGGCGCCTTCTACGGCTTCGACCGGATCCAGAACTACTTCGTCACGCCCGACTACGACGGCGCCGGCACCGGCGAGGTGACGGTCGAGATCAAGCAGGGCGCGCTCATCGCCGACATGGCCGACGCGCTGCACGCCGCCGGTGTGGTGAAGAGCCCCAAGGCGTTCATCGAGGCGGCGGCGGACAACTCCCGCAGCAAGAACATCCAGCCGGGCCTGTACAAGCTGCGCAAGCAGATGAGCGGGGAGAGCGCGGTCGCCGCCATGCTCGACCTGAAGAACCGGATCGTCAACGGCCTCACCATCCCCGAGGGCCGCACCGCCAAGAACGTCTACAAGCTGCTCTCCGAGCAGACCAAGATCCCGGTCAAGGAGTTCGAGACGGCGGCGAAGGACCCGCTGGAGCTCGGCGTGCCGGACTGGTGGTTCAAGCGCACCGACGGCAAGAAGGTCAAGCCGTCGATCGAGGGCTTCCTCTACCCGGACACCTACGAGATCCCGCCGAAGGCCACCGCGGAGAGCATCCTCAAGCTGATGGTGGAGAACTTCCTGACGGTCACCGGGCAGATGGAGTTCGCCGACCGGGTGCAGAAGGAGCGCGGCGGGATCAGCCCGTACGAGGCACTGATCGTGGCATCGCTGGCACAGGCGGAGGCGGGTAACAAGGACGACCTGGGCAAGGTGGCCCGGGTGGCCTACAACCGGGTGTTCGGCGAGTTCCCGTGCAACTGCCTGGAGATGGACGTCACGGTCAACTACTACCTGGAGTTGATCGGAAAACCGACCAAGCGCTCCGCCGACATGACCGACGCCGAGCTCAACGACCCGAAGAACCCGTACAACCGCAAGCTGCGCGGCCTGCCGCCGACCCCGATCAACAACCCGGGCAAGCAGGCCATGGAGGGTGCGATGGACCCGCCGGCGGGCAAGTGGCTGTACTTCGTGGCGATCGACAAGGAGGGTCACTCCGCTTTCGCGGAGACCTACCCGGAGCACGAGCGCAACATGGTCAAGGCCCGGGAGGCCGGGATCATCTGATGGCGGTCCGACGGCGGGCGGCGGTGCTCGGCAAGCCGATCGCGCACTCGCTCTCCCCGGTGATCCACAACGCCGGCTACGCGGCGGCCGGGCTGACCGGGTGGTCGTACGACCGGATCGAGTGCGCCGCCGCGGAGCTGCCGGACCTGGTCGCCGGCCTGGGCCCGGAGTGGGCCGGGCTGTCGGTGACCATGCCGGGCAAGGAGGCGGCGCTCGCGGTGGCCGCGGCGGCCTCGCCGGTCGCCGTCGCCGTCGGCGCGGCCAACACGCTGGTCCGCCGCCCGGACGGCTCGTGGTACGCGGACAACACCGATGTCGGCGGCATGGTGGAGGTGCTCGCCGGGGCCGGCGTGCGGGCCGGTGCCACGGTGACGGTGCTCGGCGCGGGTGGCACCGCCCGCGCGGCGCTCGCCGCGGCGGCCCGCCTGGCTGCCCGCGAGGTGACCGTGGTGGCCCGCCGCGCGGCGGCGGTCGAGGAGTTGCGCCCGGTGGCCCACGCGGTCGGCGTCCCGCTGATCGGCGCGGCCTGGGCCGACGCCGCCGACCGCTGCCGCGCCGACGTGGTGGTCTCGACCGTCCCGAAGGGGGTCGCCGACCCGCTGGCCGGGACGGTCGCCTGGCGGGCCGGCACTGTGCTCTTCGACGCGCTCTACGACCCGTGGCCGACGCCGCTGGCCGCCGCGGCGGGCGCGGCCGGCTGCCGGATCGTCTCCGGGCTCGACCTGCTGCTGGCCCAGGCGATCGGCCAGTTCGAGCAGTTCACCGGCGTCCCGGCGCCCCGCGACGCGATGGCCGCCGCCCTCGCCGCGGCCCGCTGACCCGCGGGCGCTGGCGCTCCGTGTCGATGCCTTAGCTGTCGGTTAAGTCGCGCTTAGGTCCGACTGTCCTTGCCACGACGTACCGTGACCGTCGATACGCTGCTGAGCGTAACCACTTCGGACGCAGGGAGTCGCCTTGGCTCGGCACGGACTGCACCGCCGCCCCCGGCCCGCCGGCCCCCGCCGCAAGGCGCTGGTGCTGAGCGTCCTCGGCGTCACGGTGGCGATCGGCCTGCTGGCCACCACGGTGCCGCTGCTGGCCGCCGACGACCACACCGTCCCGGCGAGCGCGGACACGACCGCCACGGCGGTGCCGCAGGACGGCGACAACAGCGCGAAGAGCACGCTGGCGACCTGCCCGGCCCGCTGCGACGGCAATCCCCGGGGTGCCCGGGAGGCGGTCCTCGCGTTCACCGTCGGTGACCTGCCGGCGAACGCGGTCAACGTCCGCGCCACCCTGCGGGTGTACGCCTGGCAGCGGTTCGCCGCGACGGTCACCGCGAACGCGTCGTCGCTGGACGCCCGGGCGGCCCGGCCGACCCCGCTGCCGGCGGGCGCCACGCTGGACAGCGTCGCCGGGGTGGCGTGGGGCTTCAACGAGTGGGACGTCTCGGGGCTGGTGCGCGGCAACGGCAGCTGGACGGTCGCCCTGGCGCAGGCCGGTCTGGGCACCCGGATCTACTGGGCGTCGAGCGAGCACCGCGACCCCGACCTGCGCCCCCGCCTGCTGCTCAGCTACGACCTCGGCAGCCGGCCCAGCCCGACCGTGACCACCCCGGCCGCCCCGTCCGCCGCGCCGACGACCACCGCCGGGCGGCCGACGGCGAGCCCGAGCCCGACCCGGAGCACGCCGAGCCCGACGCCGAGCGCGCCGAGCGGCCGCTGCGGCCAGGTGTCGGAGAAGCTGGTCCCGTCCTGCGGCGCCTGGTGGGGGATGTACACGCCGGCCAGCGCCGCCGCCGGCTGGGACCACGGCCGGGCGGTCGCCGAGGTGGAGGCGCAGGTCGGCCGGACCTTCGACATCGTGCACCGGTACCACGACTTCTCCAACACCGGCAGCAACGGCGCCTTCCCCGACGCGTACGAGCAGCGGCAGATGCGCGAGGGCCGGCTGCTCTTCTTCGCCTGGGAGTCCCGGATCTTCTCCGCCGGCGCCGTGCTGACCTGGCGTGATGTCTACAGTGGTCGGTACGACGCGACGATCGACGCGGTCGCCGGCCGGATCCGGGCCGCCGGCGTGCCGGTCTTCCTCGGCTTCGACCACGAGCCGGAGGACGAGCCGGCCAAGGGGAGCGACGCGGACTTCGTCCGGGCCTGGCGGCACGTGCACGACCGGTTCGCCGCGGCCGGCGCGGACAACGCGGTCTGGGTGTGGACGATGATGGGCTGGTCCGGCCACCACCACCGCTACGCCGGCCTCTACCCGGGCGACCGCTACGTCGACTGGGTGGCCTACGACCCGTACAACTTCCACGTCTGCAACGGCAGCACGGTGTGGAAGAGCCCGAGCATCACGGTCGGGAGCTTCTACCGCTGGCTGGATGAGCACGGCATCGGCGCCGGCAAGCCGCGGATGCTCGCCGAGTTCGGCACCAACTTCGACGCCGCCGACCCGGCGGCCAAGCGGCGCTGGTTCGAGGAGTTCCCGGCGGCGCTCAAGGCGCACCCGAAGATCAAGGCGGCGATCTACTTCAACTCGGCGGGGATGACCACCCGGTCGAGCAGGTGTGACATGACGATGAACCACGACGCCGCGGCGCTGGCCGGGTTCACCCGGGCCGGGCAGGACGCCTACCTGCGACAGCCGACTGGAGGCAATCGCTGACCCATAGTGGCGGCGCGATGACGTAAGGTGGCGCGGAGGTTCTCCTGGCTCCGACCGCGTTCGCGCTGCGTCACCTTGGCGACACGATGGCCGACCAATCGGCGGATATCGCCCACTGTGCTCACCGGGTCACGCTACGTGGGTTGTCATCCACCTTGGAGGCGCCGCGTGCCCACACTCCCGCTCCGCCGGCGACCCGCCGGCTTCCGCGCCCGGGTCGGGATGGTCGCGCTGACCGTCGTCGCCGCCGTGCTGGCCGTGCCCGCCGCCGCGTCCGCCGCCGTGGTGCCGGCGCCCGCGCCGGCGACCCTGGTCGCGACCAACCCCGCCGACCTCACGCCGCACGCCCGCGACGGCGAGACCCGTGCCTTCGCGCAGATCGGCACCATGGTCTTCGTCGGCGGCAGCTTCACCCAGATCCGGCGGACCGCCGGTGCGGCGTGGACCACCCAGCGCTACCTCTTCGCGTACGACCGGAGCACCGGGGCGATCTCGACCAGCTTCCTGCCGGTGCTCGACGGCGCGGTCAACGCGCTGGTCGCCGGGCCGGGCGGCACGCTGATCGTCGGCGGCACCTTCAAGACTGTCAACGGGGTGAGCCGGCGCAACCTGGTGGCGCTCAACCCGAGCACCGGGGCGATCGTGGGCGGCTGGGCGGGGCGCTCCGACGGCGGCACGGTGCGCGACCTCGTACTGCACGGCAACTGGCTCTACGTCGCCGGCGCGTTCAACTGGCTCAACGGCACCGCGCACGCCGGGCTCGGCCGGCTCGACGCCGCCACCGGCGCGATCGACCCGACCTTCACCGTCGACGCCACCGTGGGCCGGCACGGCACCACGTCGTACGTGTGGACCATCGACGTCACCCCGGACGGCGGCACGCTCGCCGTCGGCGGCAACTTCACCCTGGTCGACGGCCTGCCCCGTAACCAACTGGCACTGGTGGACCTCACCGGCACGCCGACCGTGCTGGACTGGAGCACGGAGAAGTTCGCGCCGCCGTGCGCGGCGCCGGCCACCTTCGTGCACTACGTGCAGGACGTCCGGTTCGGCGCCGACGGCAGCTGGTTCGTGGTCGGCACGAACGGCGGCGCCGGCTGGCCGGCCGCGTACTGCGACGCGCTGGTCCGGTTCGAGACCGCCGCCCGCGGCGGCGGGCAGTTGGCCACCTGGGTCGACTTCACCGGCAACGACACCATCACCTCGGTGGAGGTGGCCGACGGGGTGATCTATCTGGGCGGGCACTTCCGCTGGCTGAACAACCCCAACGCCAGCGACCGGGCCGGCCCCGGTGCGATCGACCGGCTGGGCATCGCCGCCGTCAGCCCGGCCACCGGCCTGCCGCTGAACTGGAACCCGCGGCGCAGCGGTGGCGCCTCGATGCCCCCCGGCACCAGCACCTGGGGCTCGGCGGTTCCGGTGCTCTGGCGGGGCAGCGACGGGCTCTACTTCGGGCAGAACTCGGACGCGATGGCCGAGGAGTACCACGGCCGGCTGGGCATGTTCCCGCTCGCCGGCGGGCGCACCGTCACCCCGAAGAACCCGCCGACCGCGACCACCGGCAACCTCTACCTCGGCACCGGCAGCGGCGTGCTGGCCCGGGTGTCGTTCGACGGCACCTCGGTGGGCGCCCCGGCCACGGTGAGCCAGCCGAACTACACCGCCGCCGGCGCGACGTGGCGGGTGGCCGACCGGATCTACTGGTCGCACGCGGTGGCCGGAACCCCCACCGGCAGCCGGATCGACATCTCCATGTTCACCGGCGGCGCCATCGGCGTGCCGTGGGAGGCGTCCGGCTACAACGACTGGTTCACCCCGGCGGCGATGACCGGCGCGTTCTTCCTCGACGGCCGGCTCTACTACACCCGGGCCGGCGCCAACGCGCTCTACTACCGGTACTTCGAGATCGACGGCAACTACCTGGGCGGCACCGAGTTCAGCCTGCCGACCACCGGGGTGACCTGGTCGGCGGTGCGGGGGATGGCCTGGGTGGGTGGCCGGATCGTCTACGGCGCCACCGACGGGACGCTGCGCGGCGTCCCGTTCGACCCGACGGCCGCATCGGTGGTCGACGGTGCGGCGGCCACCGTGATCGCCACGCCGTCTCCCGGGCTGACCTGGTCCACCCCGTCGATGTTCTTCTCCGTGCCATAGCGGCTACGGTTCGTGACGGAAAATCGGTAGATTGTGCGCGTCGGGCCGGTGGCTCCACTGTGACCGGTCCCGGCGAGGGGAGGAGGGCCGGTGGTCGGCGCGGACGGCATCCGCCGGGGGCTCCTGGTGCGGACGGTCTTCGCGGTCAAGCGCGGCTGGTACCGGCTGCGCTATCCGGGGCTGACCCTCGGGCAGGGCGTGGAGATCCGCGGCCGGATCCGCCTGCGCCGGGGGGTGCGGGTCAGCATCGGCGACCGCACCCGGCTGAACAAGCTGGTCCGGTTCGCCGGCCCCGGCCAGGTCCGGGTCGGCGTCGACTGCCTGCTCAACGCGACCTGGATCGGCACCTGGAGTTCGGTCACCATCGGCGACCGGTGCCTGCTGTCGAACTGCGAACTGCTGGACAGCGACTTCCACAACCTGCCCCCGCACCTGCGGCACGACCCGCCGACCGCGGCCACCCGTGCGCCGATCGTGGTCGAGGAGAACGTCTGGATCGGCGCCCACGCGCTGGTGCTCAAGGGCGTACGGATCGGCCGGGACGCCGTGGTGGGCGCGGCGACGGTGGTCCGTACGGACGTGCCACCGCGGGTGGTGGTGGTCGGCAACCCCCAACAGATGGTGAAGAAGTTCGATGGCTGACGCTTCTGGTGGTCCCTGGCCCGGCGACACCGGGGGCGGGTCCCCGCCCGCCCGCACGGTCACCCTGACCGACCTGCTCCGCGTGCCGCTGCACCGGTTCCGGCTGGTGGCCGGGGTGGCCGCGATCGGCCTGCTGGCCGCCGCGGGCTACCTGCTCCTGGTCCCGGCAGCGGTCACCGCCAACGCGGTGGTGGCGGTCCGGCCGGTGGTCACCGACGCCTTCACCCCCAGCGGGGCCGCCGCCGACCGGGCGGTCAACATGAACGTGGAGAGCGGCATCGCCACCGGCACCGAGGTGGTGCAGCGGCTCGCCGACGCCGGCGGCCGGGACCCGCGCGAGGTGCGCGACGCGCTGGAGGTGGAGGTGCCCACCGGCGGGCAGATCCTGCGCTTCGTCTACCGCGCGTCCGATCCCCGACAGGCGGTGGAGAGCGCCAACCTCGCCGCCCGCGCCTACCTCGACGTGCGCCGCGCCATGTACGAGAAGCAGCGCGCGGAGATGCTGCGCTCGTACGACGACAGCATCGCCCGGGTGGCCGCCCAGCAGAGCGCCCTGCAGAAGCGGATCGGCGGCGCCCGGGACGGCGCGGTCGACGCCGCGGTGGCCGAACTGGCCGGCATCAACAACCAGCTCACCCAGCTCAACTCGGCGCGTACCGAGATCGCGGCGGTGGACGTCAACCCCGGCTGGGTCACCCGGACCGCCGACCGGACGCTGGTCTCCGCGACCGGGCACCGATCCCTGCACCTGCTCGCCGGGCTGCTCGGCGGCCTGCTGGCCGGGGTGGTGCTGGCGTACGTCCGGGAGTCGGCGGACCGCCGCGTCCGGTCGGTGGCCGAGGTGCGCGACGCCACCGGGCTGCCGCTGCTCGGCACTGTCCGGCGCCGCCAACCGCGCGCCGGGCGGGCGGTCGACGCCGACGTGCGGTACGTGGCGATGGCCGTCGCCGAGCGGGTGCGCCAACCCGCCCGGGTCGCGCTGCTGACCCCCCGGGAGGACGCCACGGCGCTCACCGCCGGCCTGGCGGTGGCGCTGGCCGCCGGGGGGCGGGAGGTCTTCGTGGCGGACGACCACGGCCGCGCCGAGCGGTTGCGCAGCGCCGTGCTGGCCGACCGGGCGCGGCTGCCGGCCGGCGTCGACCCGGCCCGCCCGGTGGTGCCCCGGCCCCGCCCCGGCGGCTCGGTCACCGGCGGCGACCCGCCCCCGCCGGCTGCGGCGCGGCGGCCATCGCCACACCCGGTCGGCGCGCGCCCGTCGGCCGAGACCGACGCCACGCTGACCCTGCCCCGGCCGGCGCCCAGCACCGACAACGGCCGGTCCCCGGAGGCCGACGCGGTGCCGGTGGGCGCCGGCAGCGTGCGGTTCGGCACCTGGCGGCAGTGCGCCGGCCACGGGCTGGTGCTGTACAACGCGCCACCCGCCGAGTCCGACGAGCGGGGGGTCGCGGTGGCCCGGCAGGGCACCGCCGTGGTGGTGGTCGAGCGGGACCGTACCCGCCAGGGCGACCTGCGCCGGCTCGCGGACCGGCTGCGCGCCGCCGGGGTCACCCCGCTGGGGTTCGTGCTGACCCGCAACGGTCGGGGCTGAGCGTGCCGCTCACCCGCGCCCCGGCGACCACCGAGCCGGCCGGCGACGGCCCGGGCGCGGCACCGGCGCCGCCGCCGGTCCCGCCGCCCCGGCTGCCGCTCTGGCCGCTGGCGACGATGTTCGGCCTGGTGCCGCTCTGGTGGCTGGCCGGCGCCTTCTACCTGGGCTGGCCGCTGTTCGGTGCGCTGCTGTTCGCGCTGCTGCTGACCCGGGGCCGGGTCCCGCTGCCGCCGGCCACCGGGCTCTGGCTGCTCTTCCTGGGACTCGTCGTGGTGAGCGCGACCCAGTTGCCGTCGGGCTCCGCGCTGCTCACCTTCGGCCTGCGGCTGGGCTTCTACCTCACCGCGCTGGTGGTCGGCGGCTACGTGTACGCCGTGGCGCGGGAACGCCCCGACCAGACGGCCGTGCTGGTCCCGCTCTGCGCGTTCTGGCTCGGGCTGGTGGTGCTGGGCTGGCTGAGCGTCCTCGCGCCGCGGTTCGCGCTGACCACCCCGACCGAGGTGCTGCTGCCCACCGGCGTCGCCGGCAACCCGTTCGTCCAGGACATGGTCCACCTGACCACGGCCGAGTACAGCGCCCGGTCGCTCGACCCGATCTACCGGCCGGCGGCGCCGTTCGCGTACACCAACAACTACGGCAGCGCGTACGCGCTGACGCTGCCCTGCGTGGTGGCCTTCACCATGCTGCGCCGCCACGGCGTGCTGCGGTGGGTGCTGGTCGCCTCGCTGCCGGTGTCGCTGGCGCCCGCGTTCCTCACCCTCAACCGGGCGATGTTCCTCAGCCTCGGGGTGGGGCTGGCGGTGCTCGGCGTCCGGGCCAGCCTGCGCGGCAACACGCGGGTGGCCGCCTCGCTCGCCGGGGTGGTGGTGATCGGCGGGCTCGCCACCCTGGTCATTCCGATCGCCGACCTGATCGACAAGCGGGTCGAGGCCAGCGACACGAACACCGACCGGCTCTCGCTCTACGCCGAGGTGATCCGGCGGATCCAGGACTCACCGTGGCTCGGCTACGGCGCACCGGTCAACGCCGACACGGTCACCGCCGCGGCCCCGGTGGGCAGCCAGGGCCAGCTGTGGCTGGTGCTGTTCAGCCACGGCGTCCCGGCGCTGCTGTGCTTCCTGGCCTGGTTCGTGGTGGTCGCGGTGACCTGCGCCCGGGCCACCTCGGCGGCTGGCCAGTGGCTGGCCGTGGTGCCGGTGGTCTGCCTGGTGCAGATCCCGTTCTACGGCATGGCCAACCAGAACCTCGCCGTCGCCTTCTTCGCCATCTCGTTCGCCCTGGCGCTCACCGAGCGGGAACGGCTGGTCGGGGTCGCCCGCCGGGCGCGGCCGGGCCGGCGCGCGACGGCGGTGCCCGGATGACCACCACCACCCGCCCCGGCCCGGTCCCGCCGGCCGGCGCCGACCGTACGGCGGAGACCCGGCGCAGCGCGCGCAGCGGGGCCGCCGGGCTGGCCGGCGCGGCCACCAGTGGACTGTTCGGCTTCGTCCTGGCCGTGGTGATCACCCGCGGCTACGGCACCACGGGCTCCGGAGCCTTCTTCGCCGCGATCGGCGTGATCACCGTCGCGGCGGCGGTCTGCACGCTCGGCGCGGAGACCGGGCTGATGTGGGCGCTGCCCCGCCAACGACTCGGCGCCGGGGGCGACGCGGCCCGGCTGCTCCCGGTGGCCCTGGTCCCGCCGCTGCTGGTGGCGACCGCCGTCGCGGTGGCCGGGGTACTCGCCGCGGGTCCGCTCGCGCCCCGGCTGCTGGGCCCCGGCGCCGCCGCCGGGGGGCTGCTCGCGGTCACCTTCGCCGCCGTGCCGGTGGTCGCGGCGATGACCCTGCTGCTCGCCGCGCTGCGCTGCGTACGCCCCGTCCGGGCGTACGTCGGGGTGCAGTTCCTCCTGCTCCCGGTGGCCCGGCCGGCGCTGGTCGGCGCGGCGGCGCTGACCGGCGCCGGGCTGCTCGCCGGTATGGCCGGCTGGCTGTTGCCGGCCGCCGCGGCCCTGCTGGTCTGCCTGGCGCTGGTCGCCGGCCCGCTCGGGGTGGGGCGCGGTGCGCGGCTGCGGCCCGACCCGGCCGACTGGCGGGTGTTCTGGCGGTTCGCGTTGCCCCGGGCCGCCTCGGCCGCGATCGACGCCGGCAGCATGTGGGTGGGGGTGCTGCTCACCTCGGTGCTGGCCGGCCCGGCCGACGCCGGCGTGTTCGGTGCGGTCGGCCGGTACGTCCTGGCCGGACAGTTGGCCCTGCAGGGGCTGCGGGTGGCGGTGTCCCCGCAGCTGTCCCGGCTGCTCGGCCAAGGGGAGCGGGCCGCGGCGGCCGCCGTGCACCGGCAGTTGACCACCTGGGGGCTGGTGCTGTCCTGGCCGGTCTACCTGCTGCTGGCGGTCTTCGGGGTGGCGTTCCTCGACCTGTTCGGCGCCGAGTTCCGGGCCGGCGCGGCGGCGATGACCGTGCTCGCCCTGGCGATGCTGGTGAACACCGGGGTCGGCAACGTGCAGAGCCTGCTGCTGATGGGCGGGCGCAGCGGGCTGCATCTGCTCGCCACGCTGGCCGGGCTGCTGGTCACCGTCTCGCTCGGGCTGTGGCTGATCCCCGGCCACGGCGCCACCGGCGCCGCGCTGGCCTGGGCGGCCGGCATCGCCACTGAGAACCTCACCGCGTACGGCTGCGCCCGGGCGGTGGTGGGCGAGCCGCTGCTGGACGCGGCGACGCTGCGGGCGGCCGCGGTCACCACCACCGCGGTCGGCGCCGCCGCGGGCGCCGGGGTGCTGGCCGCCGGGCGCGGCCTTCCCGGGCTGGCGGTGGCGGCCGGGTTGCTGGCGGCCGGCGCCGCCGGTTCGTCGACGTTGCCCCGGGTGCGGCGCGGCATCCGGGTGACCATCAGGCAGATCCGTGGGCGGGACGGGGCGGCCCCTGCCGCCGGTCCCGCCCCGGCATCCACGAAGGGCAGGAGGAGGTCGTCGTGTCGTCCATCCGGAACCGGGTGAAGCAACTCGTGCCGACCCAGGTGACCAACCGGGTACGGGAGAGCCTCGTCGACTACGGAGTGCGCACCAGCGACCGGCGGCCGTTGCCGGAATTCCTCATCATCGGGACGAAGCGGGGCGGCACCACCTCGCTGTGGAACTACCTTCTCCAGCATCCGCTGGTGCCCCGGCTCTTCCCGGCCTGGAACACCAAGAGCGCGCACTACTTCGAGGAGAACTGGGCGCGCGGGGAGGCCTGGTACCGGTCGCACTTCCCGACCGTGCGGCAGCGGGAGGCGCTGGCGCGCCGGCACGGTGGGCCGGTGCGGGTCGGCGAGGCGGCCCCGCTGTACATGTTCCACCCGCTCGCCGCGCGCCGGGTCGCCGCGCTGATGCCCGACGTGCGGCTGATCGTGCTGCTCCGCGACCCGGTGGAGCGGGCGTACTCGCACTGGAAGGAGCGCCGCGCGCAGGGGGTCGAGCCGCTGGACTTCGCCGCCGCGCTGGCCGCCGAGCCGGAGCGCACGGCGGGGGAGCGGGAGCGGCTGGTCGCCGAGCCGGAGTACGTCAGCCAGGCGTACGACTGGTACAGCTACCGCGCCCGCGGCCGGTACCTGGAACACCTGCAGCCGTGGCTGCACCGCTTCGACCGGTCGCGGATCCTGTTCCTGCCCAGCGAGCGGCTCTACGCCGACCCCCGCGCGACCTACCGCCGCACCCTGGACTTCCTCGGCCTGCCCCCGCACGATCTGCCCGACTTCAAGGTCTACAACGACCGCCGGTCGGCGCCGCTGGAGCCGGCGCTGCGGGCGGAGCTGACCGAGTACTACCGCCCCCACAACGCGGCGCTGCGGCAGCGGCTCGGGCTGGACCTCGACTGGCCGGACCGGGCGGCGTGACCGCGCCGGCCGGCGCCGCGGCCGACCCTCGTTCCCGAGCGGACGGGCTCGGCTGGGTCACCCGTGCGGTCTTCGGTGACGAGCGGATCGGGCTGGCCGTGGACCGCCCGCCCCCACCGGGGCACCGCGCCGTGGCCCGGTACGCGGTCGTCCCGTCGGTGCGCCGGGCCCGGTTCCTGCTGCCGCTCGGCGCGCCCCGGGTCACGGCCGCCGCGCTGCTGGCGTACAACGCGCTGCGCCCGCCGGGGGTCCGTGCGGCGCGGGCGGTGCTCGGCGGGCTGGCTCGGCTCGGCGCGCTGGACCGGGCGCCGTTTCCCACCCTCACGGTGTCGCTGCCCGCCGGGCTGGCCGCGGCCGACGTGCTGCTGGCGCAGCGGCTCGCCGCCGCGCTGGGCGGCGGGCCCGGCTACGCGGCGTGCGGGGTGCGCCCGCCGGACCCGAACCACAAGCCCACCCTGCAACTCTTCGCCGCCGACGGGCGGCCCCGGGGTTACGCCAAGATCGGCTGGAACGGCGCCACCCGGGCGCTGGTCACCGCCGAGGCGGCCGCGCTGCGCGAGCTGCCCGCGCTGGCCGGCGTGCCCGGTCATCCGGCGGCGCCCCGGCTGCTGGCCGAGACGTCGTGGGACGGGCAGGTGGTCGCGCTGGTGGAGCCGCTTCCCCCGGCGGTACGCGGCCTGCCGGGCGGGGCGCCGCCGGCCATCCCGGCGCTGCTCGCGGTGGCCCGTCGGGGTCGCCCGCCGGCGCCGCCCCGGCCGCTGGCCGGTTCGGGTTTCCTGGCCCGGCTGGCCGGCACGGCCCGGCGCGCCGCCGCGGCCGATCCCGCCGGTGCCCGGGCGGTCGCCGCGCTGGCCCACCGGTACGGCGACACCCGGGTCGAGTTCGGGCACTGGCACGGCGACTGGGTGCCGTGGAACCTGGGCCGGCACGATGGCCGGCTGGTCGCCTGGGACTGGGAGCACAGCGGGCCGGACGTGCCGCTCGGCTTCGACCTGGCGCACGACGCGTTCCAGCGGGCCGTGGTGCTGCGCGGCGAACCGGTCGGGCAGGCCGCGCGGGCGGTGGACAGCCGGCTGGCCCGGTACGGCGCCGCGCTCGGGCTCGACCCGGCCGCCCGCCGGCTGGTCGCCGACGCCTACCTGATGGAGCTGTGGCTGCGCGCCTGGCGGCTGGCCGACGCCGGGGCGGGCTGGAATCCCGCCCTCCACCCGGCGCTGTTGGACGCCGTCGAGAAACGCCGCAGCGACTGAACGGAACGCTTCCGCCGCGACGCCGATCAGACCAATGGCGGACAGTGACGGAAGGGCCGCAGGCCGTTACCATCGCTGGGGTGGCGGTCGGGCGTCGTACCTGCTCCGCCGCCAGCGGGGTCAACCGCTCGCCGGTCGCCCCGCACACCGGCCGGGGGACCTGTCATCGCGTCGGCCTGGCGCCGACCGCACATCCAAGCGAACTTCTGGGGACTCGCGTGGAGCAGAACATCGAGGACGGCGCGGACCCTCCGGTCCTGTTGCTGGTCGGATCCAGCGGCGGGCACCTGGCCCAGCTGCTGGCCCTGCGCCCCTGGTACGAGCGCTGGCCCCGCTGCTGGGTCACCTTCGACACGCCCGAGGCGGTGTCCCTGCTCGCCGGTGAGGAAGTCGTGCCGGCGTACCACCCGACCACCCGCAACGTGCCGAACCTGCTGCGCAACGCGATCCTGGCCCGGCGGGTGCTGCGCCGCCGGCGGGTCGCCGCGGTGGTGACCACCGGCGCCGGGGTGGCCGTCCCGTTCGTCGTGCTGGCCTGGCTGCGCCGCATCCCGACCGTCTACATCGAGGTGTACGACCGGATCGACTCCCCGACGCTCACCGCCCGGCTCTGCCGCCCGTTCCTGTCCGCGATGCTCGTGCAGTGGGAGGAGCAGCGCCGGCAGTACCCGGAGGCGACCGTCGTGGGGACGCTGCTGTGAGCGGGGCCGCCGACGCGGCGCCGGCGCGCCGGTTGGCCCCCGGCCCGGCGGAGCCCCGGCCGGCGCGGCCGGTGGGCCGGGTCGAGCCGGCGCACCCGGTGCCCCGCCCCCGCGACCCGGCCGAGGTCGCCCGGATCCACCTGCTGGTCGCCGTCGGCACCGACCGGCACCCGTTCGACCGACTGGTCGACTGGCTGTGCGAGTGGCACGCCGAGGTCGCCGACCGGGTCGATCTCACCGTCCAGCACGGACACACCCGGGCGCCGGTCCGGCCCGACGCGGTGCCCTTCCTCTGCCACGACGCGTTGCAGGCCGCGATGGCCGGCTCCGACCTGGTGGTCTGCCACGGCGGCCCGGCGACCATCCTGGAGGCGCGCCGGCACGGCCACCTGCCGATCGTGGTGCCCCGCGACCCGGCTCACGGCGAGCACGTCGACGACCACCAGCAGCTGTTCTGTCGGCGGCTCGGCGCCGCCGGCATGGTGGCGCTCTGCGAGTCCCGGGAGGCGCTGCGGGGTGCGCTCGGCAGCGGCCTGGCCGACCCGGACCGGTTCGCCATCTCGGTCGACGCCGCGGCCGACGCGCAGCGGGCCGCGGTGCGGCGGGTGGGGCAGATCGTGGAGGACCTGGTGGCCGCGTCCGCGCGGCGGCGGAGCCGGGCGTGGTGGTGGGCGTGGACGCGGCCGGGGCGCGAGGGAACGCGGCGATGACCGGGCAGCCGAGCGTGAGCGTGGTGGTGCCCACCCGGGACCGCCCGGAGTTGCTGCGCGCCGCCGTCCGGGCGGTGCTCGACCAGGACCATCCAGGGCCGGTCGAGGTGCTGGTGGTCCACGACCAGTCCGAGCCGGACCACACGCTGGCCGACCTGGGCCGGCCCGGCCGACCGGTCCGGGTGCTCCGCAACCGGCGCACCCCGGGGCTGGCCGGCGCACGCAACACGGGCACGCTGGCCGCCGCGGGGGAGCTGATCGCGTTCTGCGACGACGACGACGAGTGGCTGCCCGGCAAGCTGCGGGCCCAGGTCGGGGCGCTGGCCGCGACGCCGGGCGCGGAGTTCGCGTGCTGCGGCATCCGGGTCAGCTACGACGGGCGGACCGTCGACCGGTCGCTGCCCCGCGACGCGGTCACCCTTCCCGACCTGCTCCGCGACCGGATGACCGAGCTGCACCCGTCGACGTTCCTGATCCGGGCGGCCGCGCTGCGCGACGGGTTCGGGCTGGTCGACGAGGAGATCCCGGGCAGCTACGCGGAGGACTACGAGTTCCTCCTCCGGGCCGCCCGCAGCGCTCCGCTGGTCAACGTGCGCACCCCGTACGTGCTGGTCCGCTGGCACCGGCGGTCCTACTTCGCGCAGCGCTGGGACACCATCGCCGAGGCGTTGCAGTGGCTGCTGGCCCGCTATCCCGAGTTCGGCAGCCAGCCGGCCGGGGAGGCCCGGGTCGCCGGGCAGATCGCCTTCGCCCGGGCTGCCGCCGGCGACCGGGGCGCGGCCGTGCGTTGGGCCCGCCGGACCCTGCGTCGCAACCCGCGCGAGCCGCGCGCCTACCTCGCCCTGGCCGTGGCCGGGCGGATGGTGCGGGCCGACGCGGTGCTGCGCACGCTGCACCGACGCGGCCGGGGGATCTGACGCCGCCCGGCCGCCTCCCGCCGGCGCGCCGACCGGACCCGGGCCAACGGTCGTCGGCGGAGCCACCCAGACCCGGGCGAACCTCCTCGGGGGCCCGCCCAGACTCAGCAGGAGAGGACCTCCGATGGCACTTCACTCGCTCAGGTTCCGGCTGGTCGACTCGCCGACCCCGCTCGGCGCGAAGCGACGGGCACGCCGCGCCGCCTGGCTGTCGCACACCTTCCCGAATCTCGCCGAGATGACCGTGCTGGACCTGGGCGGACGGGTGGAGAGCTGGGCCGGGGTGCCGGTCCGACCGGCCCGCGTGCACGTGGTCAACCTCGAACCGCTGCCGGCGGCACTGCCCGACTGGGCGGAGGCGGACCACGCCGACGCCTGCGAGCTGCCCGAACGCATCCTGAACCGCCGGTACGACCTGGTCTTCAGCAACAGCGTGCTGGAGCACGTGGGCGGGCACGAGCGCCGCCGGCGGATGGCCGAGGCGATCCGCGCGCTGGCGCCGGCGTACTGGGTGCAGACGCCGTACCGGTACTTCCCGATCGAGCCGCACTGGGTGGCGCCCGGCATGCAGTTCCTGCCGGTCTCGGCGCGGGTGGTGGTGGCCCGGCGGTGGCCGCTGGCCTACACGCCGGGCAAGTCCTACGAGGCGGCGATGCGGCAGGTGCTGACCACGGAACTGATCGGCCGGGCCGAGCTGCGCTACCTGTTCCCCGACGCGACCGTCCGGAACGAGCGGCTGGCGGGCCTGACCAAGTCGCTGATCGCGGTCCGCGCCTAGGCGCCGGTCCCCGGCCGGCCGCGCTCAGCGTTGCCGGTCCCGTCGCTGCGCCGACGCCTGCCGCAGCCGCTCGTACCAGGCCGGCGTGGTGGCCGGATCGAAGATCCGGGAGATCGCCAGATCGGTCGAGGAGTGCGCGACGATCGACAGCACGACGGTCAGCGCCACCAGGTGGAAGACCTCGTCCCCGGCCGGGATGCCGGCCTCCAGCACCAGCAGCCCGTAGACCACCGAGGCGAAGCCCTTCGGGCCGAACCACATCGCGGCGAACTGCTCGGTGCGGCTCAGGTGCGAGCCGAGGAACGACACGGCCAGGGCCACCGGCCGGGCCACCACGATGGCGAGCACCGCGAAGATCCAACCCGTCCAGGCGATCTCCCCGAGGAACTCGAACGAGATCAGCGCGCCGAAGACCAGCAGGGCGACCAGTTTGAACAGCTCCGCGATCAGCTCGCCGAAGTGCTCGAAGCTCTCCCGCTGCCGCTCGCCGAAGGTGGCCACGGTGACACCGGCGGCGAACGCGGCGAGGAACAGGTTGGCGTGCGTGACCTGGCCGAGCGCCAGCACCAGCAGGCCGATCGCCACGCCGTTGAGCGGCTCGTACTGGGTGGAGGCGGAGAAGAAGCGCCGGCGCTCCAGCCACAGCGCCAGCCACGGCACCGCGACCCCGATCACCAGGCCGAGCAGCAGCTCCATGCCCAACTCGTCCAGGTGCAGGTCGTCGGAGCCGGCCGCCACGGCCAGGAACAGGATGACGAAGGGCAGCGCCAGGCCGTCGTTGACGCCGGACTCGACGTTGAGCAGGTGCCGCAGCCGGCCGGGCACCCGCTCGTTGCCGACCAGCGCGGCCGCGAAGACCGGGTCGGTGGGGGCGAGGATCGCCCCGATCAGCAGGGCCTCCGGCCAGTCCAGGCCCGCCACGTAGTGCGCCAGCAGGGCCGTGATCAGCAGGGTCAGCGGCAGGCCCCAGCCCAGCGCCCGACCGGGCAGCCGCCAGGCCGACCGCAGGTCGGCCCAGCCGACCCGCATGCCGTCGGTGAAGAGCACGGTGAACAGCGCCAGTTCGGCCAGCGTCGACACGATCGGAGCGTCGGCGGTGATGTCCAGTACCCCGGTGGTCTCCGGGCCCAGCACGAAGCCAGCGACCAGGAACAGCACTGCGGTGGAGAGGATGCTCCGGTGCGCCAGGCTGGAGAGCAGGACGGCGAGCAGCAGGACGGCCGCGAACGCGAAGAGCAGCACCGGTGACTCCCGAACGAAGGGTCGACGAAGGATCTGCCGACCAGACTTCCCGGCGCGCCGCCATGATCGTACGGGTTCACCGCAAGAGGCGGTGCCCGTGGTGGCCGCGGGGGACGGCGCCGTCCGCTGGGCGGGACGCGCCGGGCGCGCCGCCGTGGCGAGCACCGGGCGTGACAGACTGGGCGCTGTGTTGCGCTGGTTGACTGCAGGTGAGTCGCACGGTCCCGCCCTCGTCGCGCTGCTGGAGGGGGTGCCCGCCGGGGTCGAGGTGACCACCGGCGAGATCGCCGGCGAGCTGGCCCGGCGCCGGCTCGGCTACGGCCGGGGCGCCCGGATGTCCTTCGAGCAGGACGAGGTCGAGATCATCGGCGGGCTCCGGCACGGGGCCACCCTGGGCAGCCCGGTGGCCATCCGGGTGGGCAACTCCGAGTGGCCCAAGTGGCAGACGGTGATGGCCGCCGACCCGGTCGACGCGGAGGAGTTGGCCGGGCAGGCCCGCAACGCGCCGCTGACCCGGCCCCGGCCCGGCCACGCCGACCTGGCCGGCATGCAGAAGTACGGCCACACCGACGCCCGGCCGATCCTGGAGCGGGCCAGCGCCCGGGAGACCGCCGCCCGGGTCGCCGTCGGCACCGTCGCCAAGGCGCTGGTGCGGCAGGCGCTCGGCGTCGAGATCGTCTCGCACGTGGTCGAGCTGGGCCCGGTCGCGGTGAAGCCGGGGCTGCGCCCCCGCCCCGAGGACGCCGCCCGGATCGACGCCGACCCGCTGCGCTGCCTCGACCCGGAGGCCAGCGCCCGGATGGTGGCCGAGGTCGACGCCGCGAAGAAGGCCGCCGACACGCTCGGCGGCGTGGTCGAGGTGCTGGCGTACGGGGTGCCGCCGGGGCTGGGCAGCCACGTGCAGTGGGACCGCAAGCTGGACGCCCGGCTGGCCGCCGCGCTGATGTCCATCCAGGCGATCAAGGGCGTCGAGATCGGCGACGGCTGGCAGCAGGCCCGCTCCCGCGGCTCGGAGGCGCACGACGAGATCATCCCCACCGCCACCGGCGTGCGACGGGTAACCGACCGGGCCGGCGGGCTGGAGGGCGGCATCACCACCGGCGAGCCGTTGCGGGTGAAGGCCGCGATGAAGCCGATCTCCTCGCTGAACCGGGCCCTGGCCACCGTGGACGTCACCACCGGCGAGCCGGCCACCGCGATCAACCAGCGGTCGGACGTCGCCGCGGTGCCCGCCGCCGCGGTGGTCGCCGAGGCGATGGTGGCCCTGGTGCTGGCCGAGGCGGCCGTGGAGAAGTTCGGCGGCGACTCGGTCGCCGAGATGCGCCGCAACCTCGCCGGCTACCTCGACGCTTTGGTGATCCGGTGAGCGCGAGGAGTGCAGCGGAGCGGAGCCCCGCAGTCGCGAACGAAGGGCGGTTCCGGTGAGTGGGTCGACGCGGCCGGTCTGCGTGCTGGTCGGTGCGCCCGGCTCGGGCAAGACCACCGTCGGCCGGGCGCTCGCCGACGCCCTCGGGGTCGAGTTCCGGGACACCGACGCCGACATCGAGCGGCTCGCCGGCAAGCCGATCCCGGAGATCTTCATCGACGAGGGGGAGGCGCACTTCCGTACCCTCGAACGGGCGGCGGTGGCGGCGGGGCTGGCCTCCTGTTCCGGGGTGCTCGCCCTCGGCGGCGGCGCGGTCCTCGCCGAGGAGAACCGCGCCGCGCTGGTCGGGCACCCGGTGGTGCACCTCTCGGTCGAGCTGCCGGACGCGGTGAAGCGGGTCGGGCTCGGCGCCGGCCGGCCGTTGCTGGCGCTCAACCCGCGGGCCACCCTCAAGCACCTGATGGAGCAGCGCCGCCCGCTCTACGCCGAGGTGGCCACCGCGACGGTGGTCACCGACGGGCGGAGCCCGGAGGAGATCGCCGCCGAGATCGTCGCGTTGCTCAAGCGCTGACCGGCGGTCGCCGGCCCGCCGGGCGGGCCGGCGCCGGCGCGGGTCAGCCGCGGGCGATCGTGTCGAGCACCGTGGCGAGGCCCTTCGGTTCGCTGAGCATCGGCCAGTGCCCGGTGGGCAGGGCGTGCAGTTGGCCACCGGCCAGCCCGGCGAAGAACGGGTGTCCCTGCGCGATCATCTCCTCCACCATCGGCAGCGGGAACGTGCTGGCGACCAACGCGGTCGGCACCGCCCGCCCGCCGGTGCGCCGGACCTTGTCGGTGGCGGCCCGCAGCGGGTGCGCGGTGGCCCGGGTCCGCAGCAGCGCGAGCGCCGCGTCGTCCAGGCCGGCAAGGTTCTCCGGGTCGGCGGCCGGGTCCCAGGCGGGCGGCGGCAGCAGGTGCCCGTCGCCGACCTGCGCACGCAGCCGCTCCTGCTCCTCCGGCGGGTTGAAGTCGAACTGGGACGTGCCGTCGGGCATCGGCCCGCTCTCCACGTAGACCACCCGGGCGATCCGGTCCGGGATCCGGTCCGCGGCCTGGGTCACCGGCAGGCCGCCGCCGGAGTGCCCGACCAGCAGCACATCGCGCTGGTCCTCCACCTCGATCAGCCGGACGATGTCGGTGGTGTGCGTCTCCAGGCCCACCTCCGGCCCGGCCAGGTGGGCCCGTTCGGCCACCCCGGTCAGCGTCACCGGGTAGACCTCGTGGCCCTGGCCGCGCAGCGTGGCGGCCACCTCCCGCCACGCCCAACCACCCAGCCAGAACCCCGGCACCAACACGAACGTCGCCATCTGGATCTCCCTCTCTCGTCGCTCCCGGATACCGTACGATCAAATCCGGACGACTTCCGCCCGGTTTAAAGGAGTGTCCCGTGTCACATCCCGCCGGTCGGGTGCTCGGGCTGCTGGAGCTGTTGCAGAGCCACCACCGGCTGACCGGCGTCGAGCTCGCCGCCCGCCTCGGCGTCGACGAGCGGACCGTGCGCCGCTACGCCACCACCCTGGCCGAGCTCGGCATCCCGGTGACCGCCGACCGGGGCCGCTATGGCGGCTACCGGCTGCGCCCCGGCTACAAGCTCCCGCCGCTGATGCTCACCGACGACGAGGCGGTGGCCGTGCTGCTCGGCCTGGTCGCCGCCGAACGGCTCGGGCTGGGCACCGAGGAACCGGCCACCGCCACCGCCCTGGCCAAGATCCGCCGGGTGCTGCCACCAGCGCTCGCCGACCGGCTGGCGGCCGTGCAGGAGCACCTCGGCTTCACCCTGCGCCGCGCCGACCCCGCCGTCCGGCCGGCCACCGGGACGCTGCTCACCCTGGCAGCGGCGGCCCGGCAGCGGCGCCGGGTGCGGCTGGACTACCGCTCCTTCGCCGGCGCCGCGTCGCGCCGCCGGCTGGACCCGTACGGGCTGGTCTTCCACGCCGGCCGCTGGTACGTCACCGGTCACGACCACCTCCGCGGCGAGGTGCGCACCTTCCGGCTGGACCGGATCGGCGAGGTGGTGACCGAGGCGGAGACCTTCGAGGTGCCGGCCGGGTTCGACCCGGTGGCCCAGGTGACCCGCTCGCTGGCCGGGGTGCCGTACGCGCACGACGTCGAGGTGCTGCTGGAGACCGATCCGGACACCGCCCGACGCCGGATCCCGCCCAGCGTGGGCGAGCTGACCCCGACCGCCGACGGGGTGCTGCTGCGTACCCGGGCGGAGCGGCTGGACGGGATGGCCCAGCTGCTCGCCGGGCTGGGCTGGCCGTTCACCGTGCTGCGGCCGGACGCGCTGCGGGACGCGGTGGCCGAGCACGCCCGCCGGCTGGCCGATTGGGCCGGGCGGTCAGCCGGCTGAGGCCGGCAGGGCAGCGGTGCCGGGCGTCGGCTCGTCGGCCTGCCGCGCGCGCCGCGGCTCCGGCCGCCAGGTGACCAGCAGCGCCAGGGCGAGCAGGAGCTCGGCCAGGTCACCGCCGTAGTACATGACCGTCGCGGCGGCGCGCAGTTCGGCCGCCGGGGCGGTGACGTCGACCAGCAGGCCGGCGTGGAGGAGCTGGGCGAGGGTGGCGTGCCCGGCCACCGCCACGCCCAGAACCACCAGCCGGACCGGCACCCGCGGGCGCTGCGGACCCGGGTCTGGGCCGGCGATCGCCCAGGTGAAGAGGTAGCCGCTGAGCAGGAAGTGCAGCAGCACCAGGTGGTGCAGGACCGGGTTGGTGAGGGTGGCCCGGTACAACGGGGTCAGGTACAGCACGTAGAGCCCGCCCACGGTCAGCGCCAGGCCGGTCACCGGGTGGGTGAGCACGCCCACCGCCGGGCGGCGCAGCAGGCGGACGACCGCGCGTCCGGTGCGCCGGTCGGCGACCCGCAGCGCCAGGCTGGCCGGCGCGCCGAGCACCAGCCCGAGCGGCGCGAGCATGCCCAGCAGCAGGTGCTGCCACATGTGCGCGGCGAGGCCGTGGCCGGGCAGCGCCAGCGCGACGGCGGCCGCCGCCGTGCCCGCGCCGAAGCTCGCCGTCCGCCAGTGGCTCCACCCGGGGCGGTCGGCGGCCCGCTCGCGCAGGGCCGCGGCCAGGTAGCTCCAGAAGAGCAGCGGCGGTACGAGCAGCAGCGGCCCGACGGCGAGCCCGTGACCGGCGTGCTCGGGGCTCATCGCCGGTTGTCGGCGCAGAGGTCCACCACCGTGCCCCGCCGCTGCACCAGCCAGCCGAGCACGATCAGCGCCAGCCCGAGGGCCAGGAAGCCGAGGTCCCACCAGAGCTGGTGCGGGCCGGTGCGGACGTGGTGGATGCCGAGCAGGTGGTGGTCGACGATCCCCTCGACCAGGTTGAACAGGCCCCAGCCGATCAGTGCCCAGCCCCACAGCACCGGCGAGCGCCACAGCCGGCCCCGGGAGCGGGTGACCCGGGAGTACAGCATGGCCAGGCCGGCGAGCACGGCCACCCAGGTCACCACGTGGAAGATGCCGTCCCAGAGGGTGTTCATCTCCAGTCCCGGGACGGTGTCCACCGGGTACGGCCGGATGCCGACGTTGTCCGTGTCGGTGCTGCTGAGCAGGTGGTGCCACTGGAGCACCTGGTGCAGCAGGATGCCGTCGACGAAGCCGCCCAGCCCGACGCCGAGGACGGTGGCGGGCAGCCGGATGTCGGCGCCGTCCAGGGTGGTTCTCGCCATCGGGCACCTCCGTGGGTCCGGTTGGGCACTCGTTGCCCGCCGCGAACCGGACTAAACGCGCGGACGAATCGGCGGCCACCTGGTGGACAGCCGGGGCCGGCGGCCGGGTGGCTCGACTAGGCTGCCGGCGATGGACGAGGTGACCCGGATCCCGGTCGGCGGCGAGCGCCCGTACGACGTACTGGTGGGACGCGACCTGCTCGATCCGCCGCCGCGGCTGCTGCCTGGCGCGACCCGGGTGGCCCTGCTGTACGCGCCCCCGCTCAAGGCGCTGGCCGACGCGCTCGGTGAGCGGCTGCGCGCCGCCGGCGTGCGGCCGCTGCCGATCGAGGTGCCGGACGCCGAGGCGGCCAAGCGGGTCGAGGTGGCCGCCGCCTGCTGGGACCGGCTGGGCGAGGCCGGGTTCACCCGGGACGACGGGGTGATCGGGATCGGCGGCGGCGCGGTCACCGACCTGGCCGGCTTCGTCGCGGCCTGCTGGCTGCGGGGGGTCCGCTGGGTGCCGGTGGCCACCTCGCTGCTCGGCATGGTCGACGCCGCGGTGGGTGGCAAGACCGGGATCAACACGGCGGCCGGCAAGAACCTGGTCGGCGCCTTCCACCCGCCGGCCGGGGTGATCTGCGACCTGTCCACCCTGGACAGCCTGCCGCCGGCCGAGCTGGCCGCCGGGATGGCCGAGGTGGTCAAGTGCGGGTTCATCGCCGACCCGGTGATCCTGGAACTCGTGGAGCGGGACCCGGCGACCGCCGTCGACCCGACCGGCCCGGTGGCCCGCGAGCTGATCGAGCGGGCGGTCCGGGTCAAGGCCGACGTGGTCTCCGGCGACCTGCGCGAGTCCGGGGTGCGCGAGGTGCTCAACTACGGCCACACCCTGGCCCACGCCATCGAGAAGGTGGAGGGCTACCGCTGGCGGCACGGGCACGCGGTCGCCGTCGGCCTGGTCTACGCCGGCGAGCTGGCCCGGCTCGCCGGCCGGCTCGACGAGGCCACCGCCCGGCGGCACCGCTCCGCCGTGGCGGCGCTCGGTCTGCCCACCGGCTACCGGGCGGACGCCTGGCCGGAGCTGCTGGCGACGATGCGGGTGGACAAGAAGGCCCGGGGCGACAAGCTGCGCTTCGTGGTGCTGGACGGGCTGGCCCGCCCGGCGATCCTCGAGGGCCCCGACGACGAGCTGCTGCACGCCGCCTACCGCGAGGTCTCCCGATGAAGGTGTACGTGCTGAACGGGCCGAACCTGGGGCGGCTCGGCACCCGCGAGCCGGAGGTCTACGGGGCCACCACCTACGCCGACCTGGTGGCGCTCTGCGAGGCGACCGGCCGGGACCTGGGCCTGGATGTGACGGTCCGGCAGACCGACGCCGAGCACGAGCTGCTTGGCTGGCTGCACGCGGCCGCCGCCGAGGGTGCCGCCGTGGTGCTCAACCCGGCCGCCTGGTCGCACTACTCGTACGCGGTCCGGGACGCGTGCTCGATGCTGCGCGGGCCGCTGATCGAGGTGCACATCTCCAACATCCACGCCCGGGAGGAGTTCCGGCACCACTCGGTGGTCTCCGCGGTGGCCACCGGGGTGATCTGCGGCCTGGGCGTGGACGGCTACCGCCTGGCCCTGCACCACCTGGCCAGTCGCCTCGGCTGACGGAGCGGGCCGCTCCGGCCGGGCGGCGCGGCTGTGGGCGGACACCGTCGGTGAGCTTGGCCATGCGGCGCTGCCGGGCCGCGGGCGAGGGCCGCGGGCGGGGCTGCGGGCCGGCGGGCGGCAGCGGGCGACGGCGGTCGGCGCAGCTAGTAGACTTTCCAGGTCTGTCCGCCAATTGATGATCAAGGCAGGAAATGGCCACCACCAACGACCTGAAGAACGGCCTGGTACTCAACCTCGACGGGGAACTCTGGTCCGTCGTCGAGTTCCAGCACGTCAAGCCCGGTAAGGGTGGTGCGTTCGTGCGTACCACGCTGAAGAACGTGCTCTCCGGCAAGGTCGTCGACAAGACCTTCAACGCGGGCACCAAGGTCGAGACCGCGACCGTCGACAAGCGCACCATGCAGTATCTCTACGCCGACGGCGAGGACTACGTCTTCATGGATCTGGAGACCTTCGACCAGATCACCGTGCCCGGCGGCACCGTGGGCGAGGCGGCCAACTACCTGCTGCCCGAGGCCGAGGCGACGGTGGCCACCCACGAGAGCGTCCCGCTCTACGTGGAACTGCCCACCAGCGTCGTGCTCGAGATCACCTACACCGAGCCGGGCCTGCAGGGCGACCGCTCCACCGGCGGCAACAAGCCGGCCACCGTCGAGACCGGCGCGACCGTGCAGGTGCCGCTCTTCATCACCACCGGCGAGAAGATCAAGGTCGACACCCGCGACGGCCGTTACCTCGGCCGCGCCTGATGGCCGAGGGTCCCAAACAGCAGATGCCGGCGCGCCGCAAGGCGCGCAAGCGGGCACTGGACGTGCTCTACGAGGCCGACCTGCGTGACCGGCCGCCGGTGGAGGTGCTCGCGGGCTACCTCGAGCGGATCGAGAAGCCCCGGCCGGAGCACCTCGGCTACGCGGTGAGCCTGGTCGAGGGCGTCGCCGACCACCTCGACCGGATCGACGAGCTGATCGCCAGCTACGCCGAGGGCTGGACGCTCGACCGGATGCCGGCGGTCGACCGCAACCTGGCCCGGATCGCCGTCTACGAGCTGCTCTACGTCGACGAGATCGACGACCCGGTGGCGATCAGCGAGGCGGTGGAGCTGGCCCGGCAGATGTCGACCGACGACTCGCCGCGCTTCCTCAACGGTCTGCTCGGCCGGATCGCCGAGTACGCCACCCGCTGAGCGCGGCCGGTCCGCCGCCCGCGTAGAGCGACACCGACCACGAAAGGGCCCGTGCCGGACGGCACGGGCCCTTTCGGTGCGACAGCGGTCAGGAGGCGAAGAACGCCCGCGGGTCGGCGACCAGCACGCCGTGCTCGGTCAGCCGCTCGATCAGGCCGGACGGCGAGGCGTCGTAGACGATCGCCAGCGCGCGCAGGTCGTCGGCGCGGATGGAGAGCACCCGGCCGTTGTAGTCACCGCGCTGCTGCTGGATGGCACGGGCGTACCGGGCGACGTAGGCCAGGTCCTCCGAGGCCTCGTCGTAGAGCCGCTCCAGGTCCAGGACGATCTTGCTGGTCGGCTCGTGGCGCACCCCGCTGCCGTCGGGCAGCAGCTCCGAGACGGGAACTCGGTAGAAGTCGGCCAGCTCGGCCAGCCGGGACACCGTGACGGCCCGGTCGCCGCGCTCGTACGAGCCGACCACCACCGCCTTCCACCGCCCGTTCGACTTCTCCTCCACCCCCTGCAGGGACAGGCCCTGCTGCTGGCGGATGGAGCGCAGGCGGGCGCCCAGCGACTTGGCGTATTCAGAGGGCATTCGGACACTCCCAGTGCTGCTCGGGGTTCTCCCAGCTATCGCTACGGAGCGTGACGGTACGGGGATTGCGACACCTGGTCAAGTGGTCGTGACCTTCCCGTTGGGTACGCCGGGGGAGTTATCCCCATTTCGCCGGGCTGACCAGGTGCTCAGTGGCCGCCGGCGGTCCGGCCCGTGACCACTGGTAACGTGGCTGGAGCCCGCGCCGGGCCGGACCCGGTCCGGCGTGTGGATCCGACGTCCTTTAACGACCCGTCCCGTGAGGCGGGGAAGGAGGTCCGCCGTGGCCTACCCACCGGCTGCCCAGTCGCCGACCGCCCGACAACCCTCGGTGAAGGTGATCCTCACCAGCGCCGACGTCCAGCGGGTGGTCGACCGGATCGCCCACCAGATCCTGGAGAAGACCCAGGGCGCCGCCGACACCGTCCTGCTCGGCATACCCACCCGGGGCGCCCCGCTCGCGAAGCGCCTGGCCGCCCGGATCAGCACCTTCGAGGACGTGACCGTCCCGGTCGGCGTGCTGGACATCACCCTCTACCGCGACGACCTGCGCCGGCACGCCACCCGCGCGGTCGGCCCCACCCAGCTGCCGGCCGGCGGCATCGACGGCAAGCGGGTCGTCCTCGTCGACGACGTGCTCTTCTCCGGCCGTACCGTGCGGGCCGCCCTGGACGCGCTCAACGACGTCGGCCGCCCCGCCTCGGTGCAGCTCGCCGTCCTGGTCGACCGCGGCCACCGGGAGCTGCCGATCCGCGCCGACTACGTCGGCAAGAACATTCCGACCTCGCTCGCCGAGAGCGTCAAGGTCACCCTCGCCGAGACCGACGGCGCCGACGAGGTCAAGCTGTACGGGGGGACCCCCGCGTGATCAGGCACCTGCTCTCCGGCGGCGACCTGGACGCCGCCACCGCCACCCAGATCCTGGACACCGCCGCCGAGATGGCCACCGTCGCCGGCCGCGAGGTCAAGAAGCTCCCCGCGTTGCGCGGCCGGACCGTGGTCAACCTCTTCTACGAGGACTCCACCCGGACCCGGATCTCGTTCGAGGCGGCGGCGAAGCGGCTCAGCGCCGACGTGATCAACTTTTCCGCCAAGGGGTCCAGCGTCGCCAAGGGCGAGAGCCTGAAGGACACCGCGCTGACCCTGCAGGCGATGGGCGCCGACGCGGTGGTGGTGCGCCACCCCGCCTCCGGCGCCGCGCACCGGCTCGCCAACTGGGTCGACGGCTCGGTGGTCAACGCCGGCGACGGCACCCACGAACACCCCACCCAGGCGCTGCTGGACGCGTACACCATGCGGGCCCGGCTGGGCCGGCTGGCCGGCCTGTCGGTCGCGGTGGTCGGGGACGTGCTGCACAGCCGGGTGGCCCGCTCCAACGTGCTGCTGCTGTCCACCCTCGGCGCCAAGGTGACCCTGGTCGGGCCGCCGACGCTGATCCCGGTCGACATCGCGCAGGCGCTCGCGCCCGGCACCGGGGTCTGCTACGACCTGGACACCGTGCTGCCCACCTCCGACGTGGTGATGATGCTGCGGGTGCAGCGCGAGCGCATGAACGACTCCTACTTCCCGTCCGCCCGCGAGTACGCCCGCCGCTACGGCCTGGACGGCCCGCGGATGCGCCGGCTGCCCGAGCACGCGATCGTCATGCACCCCGGCCCGATGAACCGGGGCATGGAGATCACGCCCGAGGTGGCCGACTCGCCCCGCTCCACCATCGTCGAACAGGTCGCCAACGGGGTCTCCGTCCGGATGGCCGTCCTCTACCTGCTGCTCGGGGGGAACAACTCATGACCGCGTACCTGGTCAAGGGGGTCAGCGTGGTGGGGGCCGCGCCGACCGACCTGCTGATCCGCGACGGCGTCGTGGCCGAGGTCGGCGCCGGCCTGACCGCCGCCGGCGCCACCGTGCTCGACGCCACCGGCCTGGTGGCCCTGCCCGGCCTGGTCGACCTGCACACCCACCTGCGCGAGCCGGGCCGGGAGGACGCCGAGACCGTCGAGTCCGGCTCGCGGGCCGCCGCCCTGGGCGGCTACACGGCGGTCTGCGCGATGGCCAACACCTCGCCAGTGGCCGACACCGCCGGCGTGGTCGAACAGGTCTGGCGGCTCGGCCGGGAGGCCGGGCTGGTCGACGTGCAGCCGATCGGCGCGGTCACCGTCGGGCTGGCCGGCGAGCGGCTGGCCGAACTCGGCGCGATGGCCGACTCGGCGGCCCGGGTGCGGATCTTCTCCGACGACGGGCACTGCGTGGCCGACCCGAAGCTGATGCGCCGGGCGCTGGAGTACGTCAAGGCGTTCGACGGGATCATCGCCCAGCACGCCGAGGAGCCCCGGCTCACCGAGGGCGCGCAGATGCACGAGGGTGAGGTCTCCACCCGGCTCGGGCTGACCGGCTGGCCGGCGGTCGCCGAGGAGGCGATCATCGCCCGGGACGTGCTGCTGGCCGAGCACGTCGGCAGCCGGCTGCACGTCTGCCACGTCTCCACCGCCGGCAGCGTCGAGGTGCTCCGGCAGGCCAAGGCCCGCGGGGTCCGGGTCACCGCCGAGGTGACCCCGCACCACCTGCTGCTCACCGACGAGCGGGCGGCGACCTACGACCCGGTCTACAAGGTCAACCCGCCGCTGCGCACCGCCGCCGACATTGCCGCGCTGCGCGCCGCGCTGGTCGACGGCGTGATCGACATCGTCGCCACCGACCACGCCCCGCACGCGGTGGAGGACAAGGAGTGCGAGTGGGCGTACGCCCGGCCGGGCATGCTCGGCCTGGAGACGGCGCTGTCCATCGCGCTCGACGTGCTCGGCCCCGAGTGGGACCTGATCGCCGAGCGGATGTCCCGCACCCCGGCCCGGATCGCCGGGCTGGAGGGGCACGGCCTCGACCCGGCGCCCGGCGTGCCGGCCAACCTGACCCTGGTCGACCCGGCCGCCCGCCGGGTGATCGAGCCGGCCGAGCTGGCCAGCCGCAGTCGCAACACCCCGTACGCCCGCATGACGCTGCCGGGTCGCATCGTGGCGACCTTCCTGCGCGGCGAGCCGACGGTCCTGGACGGAAAGGCTGTCAAGTGACCCGCAGACGATCGGCGATCCTCGTTCTCGAGGACGGACGGACCTTCCACGGCGAGGCGTACGGCAGCGTCGGGGAGACCTTCGGCGAGGCGGTCTTCAACACCGGCATGACCGGCTACCAGGAGACCCTGACCGACCCGTCCTACCACCGGCAGGTGGTGGTGCAGACCGCCCCGCACATCGGCAACACCGGCGTCAACGGCGAGGACGACGAGTCCGACCGGATCTGGGTGGCCGGCTACGTGGTGCGTGACCCGGCCCGGATCGGCTCCAACTGGCGGGCCACCGGCGGGCTGGAGGACCGGCTCGCCACCGAGGGCGTGGTCGGCATCAGCGGGCTGGACACCCGGGCGCTGACCCGGCACCTGCGCGAGCGCGGCGCGATGCGGGTCGGCGTCTCCAGCGTGGAGACCGACCCGCGGGCGCTGCTGGCCCGGGTGCGGCAGTCGCCGCCGATGGTCGGCGCGGACCTCTCCGCCGAGGTGACCACCGCCAAGCCGTACGTGGTCGCGGCCGAGGGCGAGCAGCGGTACACGGTGGCCGCGCTGGACCTGGGTATCAAGCGCAACGTGCCGCGCCGGCTGGCCGCGCGCGGGGTCACCACGCACGTGCTGCCCGCCGGCTCCACCATCGACGACCTGCTGGCCACCGGCGCCGACGCGGTCTTCTTCTCGCCCGGCCCGGGCGACCCGGCCACCGCCGACGGCCCGGTCGCGCTGGCCCGGGAGGTGCTGCGCCGCGAGATCCCGCTGTTCGGCATCTGCTTCGGCAGCCAGATCCTCGGCCGGGCGCTGGGCTTCGGCACCTACAAGCTCGGCTACGGCCACCGGGGGATCAACCAGCCGGTGCTCGACCGGGCCACCGGCAAGGTCGAGGTGACCAGCCACAACCACGGCTTCGCCGTCGAGGTGCCGGGGGCACGGCAGGGCGCTGTCGTACCCGACCAGGTGATCGAGACCGAGTTCGGTGGCGTCCAGGTCAGTCACGTCTGCCTCAATGACAACGTGGTCGAGGGGCTGCGGGCGAAGGACGTGCCCGCCTTCACCGTCCAGTACCACCCGGAGGCGGCGGCCGGCCCGCACGACGCGGACTACCTGTTCGACCGCTTCGCCGAACTCATCGAGGGGCGCACCGATGCCTAAGCGGACCGATCTCAAGCACGTCCTGGTGATCGGCTCCGGGCCGATCGTGATCGGGCAGGCCTGCGAGTTCGACTACTCCGGCACCCAGGCCTGCCGGGTGCTGCGCGCCGAGGGCATCCGGGTCAGCCTGGTCAACTCGAACCCGGCGACGATCATGACCGACCCGGAGTTCGCCGACGCCACGTACGTCGAGCCGATCACCCCGGAGTTCGTCGAGCTGGTGATCGCCAAGGAGCGGCCGGACGCGATCCTGCCCACCCTGGGCGGGCAGACCGCGTTGAACACGGCGGTCGCCCTGCACGAGTCCGGCGTGCTGGAGAAGTACGGCGTCGAGCTGATCGGCGCGAACATCGAGGCGATCAACCGCGGCGAGGACCGGCAGCTGTTCAAGGACATCGTGGCCAAGGCCGGGGTCCGGCTGGGCGTCGACGACCCGGCCGGGCTGGTGCCCCGGTCCCGGGTCTGCCACTCGATGGAAGAGGTCGAGGCGACCGTCGCCGAGCTGGGCCTGCCGGTGGTGATCCGGCCGTCGTTCACCATGGGCGGCCTCGGCTCCGGCATGGCGCACACCCCGGAGGAGCTGGCCCGGATCGCCGGGGCCGGCCTGGCCGCGAGCCCGGTGCACGAGGTGCTCATCGAGGAGAGCGTGCTCGGCTGGAAGGAGTACGAGCTCGAACTGATGCGTGACCGCCACGACAACGTGGTGGTGGTCTGCTCGATCGAGAACCTGGACCCGATGGGCGTGCACACCGGCGACAGCGTCACCGTCGCCCCGGCGATGACGCTGACCGACCGGGAGTACCAGCGCCTGCGCGACCTGGGCATCGCGGTGCTGCGCGAGGTCGGGGTGGACACCGGCGGCTGCAACATCCAGTTCGCGATCAACCCGGCCGACGGGCGGATCGTGGTGATCGAGATGAACCCGCGGGTGTCCCGCTCCTCGGCGCTGGCGTCCAAGGCGACCGGCTTCCCGATCGCGAAGATCGCCGCGAAGCTGGCCATCGGCTACACCCTGGACGAGATCCCCAACGACATCACCCTGAAGACCCCGGCGGCGTTCGAGCCGACGCTGGACTACGTGGTGGTGAAGATCCCGCGGTTCGCGTTCGAGAAGTTCCCCGGCGCCGACCCGGAGCTGACCACCACCATGAAGTCGGTCGGCGAGGCGATGAGCCTGGGCCGCAACTTCACCGAGGCGCTGAACAAGGCGATGCGCTCGATGGAGACCGCGGCGGGCGGGTTCTGGACCCGGCCCGACCCGGCCGGTGCGACGAAGGAGAACACCCTCGCCGCGCTGCGGATGCCGCACGACGGCCGGCTCTACACGGTCGAGCGGGCGCTGCGGCTGGGCGCGTCGATCGCCGAGGTCGCCACCGCCTCCGGCGGCATCGACCCGTGGTTCCTGGACCAGATCGCCGCCCTGGTCGAGCTGCGCGCCGAGATCGTCGCCGCGCCGGTGCTCGACGCCGACCTGCTGCGCCGGGCGAAGCGGGCCGGGCTGTCCGACCGGCAGCTGGCGGCGCTGCGTCCGGAACTGGCGGCCGAGGACGGGGTACGCACACTGCGGCACCGGCTCGACATCCGGCCGGTCTACAAGACGGTGGACACCTGCGCGGCCGAGTTCGCCGCCACCACGCCCTACCACTACTCCTCGTACGACTCCGAGACCGAGGTGGTCGGCTCGGCCCGGCCCAAGGTGATGATCCTCGGCTCCGGGCCGAACCGGATCGGGCAGGGCATCGAGTTCGACTACTCCTGTGTGCACGCGGTGATGGCGCTGCGTACCGCGCCGGTCGCCGGCGCGGCCGGGTCCGGCGGCGCCGGCTTCGAGACCGTGATGGTCAACTGCAACCCGGAGACCGTCTCCACCGACTACGACACCGCCGACCGGCTCTACTTCGAGCCGCTCACCTTCGAGGACGTGCTGGAGGTCTGGCACGCCGAGGACGCCTCCGGCAAGGCGGCCGGCGGTCCGGGCGTGATCGGGGTGATCGTGCAGCTCGGCGGGCAGACCCCGCTCGGGTTGGCGCAGCGGCTGAAGAACGCCGGGGTGCCGGTGGTCGGCACCTCCCCGGAGTCGATCCACCTGGCCGAGGAGCGGGGCGCGTTCGGCGCGGTGCTGGCCCGGGCCGGGCTGCGCGCTCCGGCGCACGGCATGGCCACCTCGTACGACGAGGCGAAGGCGATCGCCGACGAGATCGGCTACCCGGTGCTGGTGCGCCCGTCGTACGTGCTGGGCGGCCGGGGCATGGAGATCGTCTACGACGACGCCACGCTGCGCGACTACATCGGCCGGGCCACCGCGATTTCGCCGGACCATCCGGTGCTGGTGGACCGCTTCCTCGACGACGCCATCGAGATCGACGTGGACGCGCTCTGCGACGCCGACGGCGAGGTCTACCTCGGCGGGGTGATGGAGCACATCGAGGAGGCCGGCATCCACTCCGGCGACTCGTCCTGCGCGCTGCCGCCGATCACCCTGGCCGGCTCGCACCTGGCCGAGGTGCGCCGGTACACCGAGGCGATCGCCCGGGGGATCGGCGTACGCGGCCTGCTCAACGTCCAGTACGCGCTCAAGGACGACGTGCTCTACGTGCTGGAGGCGAACCCGCGGGCGTCCCGGACGGTGCCGTTCGTCTCGAAGGCCACCGCGGTGCCGCTGGCCAAGGCGGCGGCCCGGATCGCGCTCGGTGCCACCATCGCCGAACTGCGCGCCGAGGGGCTGCTCCCGGCCACCGGGGACGGCGGAACGATGCCGCCGGACGCCCCGATCGCGGTGAAGGAGGCGGTGCTGCCGTTCAAGCGGTTCCGCACCCCCACCGGCAAGGGGGTGGACTCGCTGCTCGGCCCGGAGATGAAGTCGACCGGCGAGGTGATGGGCATCGACACCGCCTTCGGGCACGCCTTCGCCAAGAGCCAGTCCGCCGCGTACGGCTCGCTGCCGACCGGCGGGAAGATCTTCGTCTCGGTGGCCAACCGGGACAAGCGCGGCATGATCTTCCCGATCAAGCGCCTGGCCGACCTGGGCTTCGAGATCGTCGCCACCACCGGCACCGCCGAGGTGCTGCGCCGGCACGGCATCGCCTGCGAGCAGATCCGCAAGCACTACGAGGCGGGCGCGGGCGAGGACGCGGTGTCGCTGATCGTCGGCGGTGACGTGGCACTGGTGATCAATACGCCGCAGGGTTCCGGCGCCAGCGCCCGCTCGGACGGCTACGAGATCCGCAGCGCGGCGGTCACCGCCGACATCCCGTGCATCACCACGGTGCCCGGCGCGGCCGCCGCGGTGATGGGCATCGAGGCGCGGATCCGCGGCGACATGCAGGTCCGCCCGCTCCAGGAGCTGCACGCCGCCCTGCGGGCCGAGCAGTGATCTTCGAGCGGGTGGTGCGGCCGGGGCTGTTCCGGATCGGGGGCGGGGACGCCGAGGCGGCGCACGAGTGGACGCTGCGCCGGCTGGCCGGCCTCTCCGGCCGGCCGGCGGCGCTGGCCGCGCTGCGCGCCCGGTACGCCGTCGCGGCGCCGCGCACGGTGTTCGGCGTCGAGTTCCCCAACCCGGTCGGGCTGGCCGCTGGGATGGACAAGAACGGCGTCGCGCTGTCCGCCTGGCCGGCGCTCGGCTTCGGCTTCGTGGAGGTCGGCACGGTCACCGCGCACCCGCAGCCGGGCAATCCCCGGCCCCGGCTGTTCCGGCTGCGCGACAGCGAGGCCGTGGTCAACCGGATGGGCTTCAACAACGCCGGCGCGGAGGCCCTCGCCGCCCGGCTGGCGGCGCTGCCCCGGCCGCTGGGCGTGCCGCTGGGCATCTCGCTGGGCAAGTCCAAGGTGACCCCGCTGGACGGGGCGGTGGCGGACTACCAGGCCTCCTACCGGGCGCTGCGCGGGCACGGTGACTACTTCGCTGTCAACGTCTCCTCGCCGAACACCCCCGGCCTGCGGGCGTTGCAGGACCGGGCGCACCTGGACGCGCTGCTCGCGGCGCTGGTGGGGGAGAAGCCGGTGCTGGTGAAGATCGCCCCGGACCTGACCGAGCCGGCCATCGCGGAGTTGCTGGAGGTCTGCCTGGCCCGGGGCGCCGCCGGGGTGATCGCCACCAACACCACCCTGGCCCGGGACGGGCTGGCCCCGGCGGATCGGGCGCGGGGCGCGGAGGCCGGCGGGCTCTCCGGCCGGCCGCTCGCCGACCGGGCCCGGCAGGTGGTCGGCTTCGTGCACCGCGAGACCGGTGGCCGGCTGCCGATCGTCGGCGTCGGCGGCATCGTCGACCCGGACGGCGCGGCCCGGATGTTCGACGCCGGCGCCAGCCTGGTCCAGCTCTACACCGGCTTCATCTACCGCGGCCCGGCCCTGGTCCGCGCCGCCGCCCGCGCGTCGGCCGCCGCCCCGGCCCCGGCCGGGACCGCGAGCCGGTGAGCCGCCGTCCCGGCGGCGTCCGACCGGGCGCGGCGGAGTCGGCCGGCCGGGCCCGGCGGGCGGCGGGACCGACCGGGCGGAACCCGCGCGAGGTCGGGACCACTGGCAGCGCGTTCGACGAGGCTACGAGGGAGCGCACGTGACACCCGAGGAGATCCTGGCCGGGGACCGGGCGCACGTGTGGCATCCGTATGCGGCGCTCCCGCCGGCCAGCCCGCCCTACGTGGTCGAGGGCGCGGAGGGGGTGCGGCTGCGGCTGGCGGACGGGCGGGAACTCGTCGACGGGATGTCGTCGTGGTGGGCGGCGATCCACGGCTACCGGCACCCGGTGCTGGACGCGGCGGTGACCGACCAGCTCGGCCGGATGAGCCACGTGATGTTCGGCGGGCTCACCCACGCCCCGGCGGTACGGCTGGCGCAGACCCTGGTCGAGCTGGCCCCGGACGGGTTGGAACACGTCTTCCTCTGCGACTCGGGCTCGGTGAGCGTCGAGGTCGCGGTGAAGATGTGCCTGCAGTACCAGCGGGCCACCGGCCGGCCGGAGCGCCGCCGGCTGGGCACCTGGCGGGGCGGCTACCACGGCGACACGTTCCACCCGATGAGCGTCTGCGACCCCGAGGGCGGCATGCACCACCTCTGGGGCGACGTGCTGCCCCGCCAGGTCTTCGCCCCAGCGCCGCCGGGGGGGTTCGACACCCCGCCCGACCCGACCTACGAGGCGGCGCTGGTCGACGCGGTCGAGCGGCACGCCCACGAACTGGCCGCGGTGATCGTCGAGCCGGTGGTCCAGGGCGCCGGCGGGATGCGCTTCCACCACCCGCACTACCTGCGGGTGCTGCGCGAGGTGACCCGGGAGCACGGGGTGCTGCTGGTCTTCGACGAGATCGCCACCGGCTTCGGCCGGACCGGCACCATGTTCGCCGCCGAGCACGCCGGGGTGGCGCCGGACGTGATGTGCGTGGGCAAGGCGCTCACCGGCGGCTACCTCACCCTGGCCGCCGCGCTGTGCACCTCGGAGATCGCCCGGGGCATCTCGGCGGCCGGCGTGCTGGCGCACGGCCCGACGTTCATGGGCAACCCGCTGGCCTGTGCGGTCGCCAACGCTTCCATCGGGCTGCTGCGGGCCGGAGACTGGGCGGGGCAGGTGGCGAGGCTCCAGGCGGGGCTGCGGGCCGGCCTGGAGCCGCTGCGCGGCGCGCCGGGGGTGGTTGACGTGCGGGTGCTGGGCGGGATCGGCGTGGTGCAACTGGACCACGAGGTGGACCTGCCCGCCGCCACCGTCGCCGCGGCGGAGCGGGGCGTCTGGCTGCGCCCGTTCCGCGACCTGGTCTACACCATGCCGCCGTACGTCACCGACGACGCCGACCTGGCCCGGATCGCGGCCGGCGTGGCGGCGGCGGTGGCGGCCGGCTGAGCCCGGTCCGGGAACCCACGGCCGGGTACGCGGGCGGCCGACGCGGCCCGCGCGAGGAGCGAGGAGAGGACGACACGTGGAGACTTTCGGCGCCCGCCTGCACCGGGCCGTGACCGAACGGGGCCCGCTCTGCGTGGGCATCGACCCGCACCCGGGGCTGCTGGCCCGCTGGGGGCTGCCCGACGACGTCACCGGGCTCGACCGGTTCGCCCGGACCGTCGTGGAAGCGCTCGGTGACCGGGTTGCGGTGATCAAGCCCCAGTCGGCCTTCTTCGAGCGGTTCGGCGCGCGCGGGGTCGAAATTCTTGAGTCAACTATCCGACAGTTACGGGATTCCGGCTCGCTCGTTCTGCTTGACGTCAAGCGCGGGGACATCGGCTCGACGGTCGCCGCGTACGCCGCCGCGTACCTCGACCCATCCAGCCCCTTGTATGTCGACGCGGTCACCGCCAGCCCGTATCTCGGCGTCGGTTCGCTCGCTCCGATGTTCGAGCTGGCCGCCGCGCACGGCGGTGGAGTCTTCGTGCTGGCGCTCACCTCCAACCCCGAGGGGGCCGCCGTGCAGCGCGCCCGCGCGGCCGACGGGCGGACCGTGGCGCAGACCGTGATCGACGAGATTTCCCAGCTCAACGCGGGTGCGGAGCCGCTCGGCAGCTTCGGTCTGGTGGTCGGGGCGACCATCGGCGACACCGGTCACGACCTGTCCGCGGTGAACGGTCCGCTGCTCTCGCCGGGCCTCGGCGCGCAGGGCGCCACCCCGGCCGACCTGCGCCTGGTCTTCGGCTCCAGCCTGCCCACGGTGCTGCCCTCGTACTCCCGGGAGGTGCTGGGCGCGGGCCCCGACGTCGACGCGCTGCGGGCCGCCGCGGACCGGGCGCTGGCCGACTGCCGGGCCGCCCTGGCTGCCCGTTGACTGACTGACGGGTCGGTCACTTTGTGGTGATCATGGCGCGCCCACGTTGCCGAAAGCTCCGTTGACCGCTAGTTTTCCCCGCGCTGGGAACCACGGACCCCTTGGTTCACAGCGACACCACGTTTCACAGATGCGGCGGTGCGTCCCGCCCGTCGCGATAGGGACCTGAGGAGAACTGGTGCCGCTCCCGTCACTGACCCCCGAGCAGCGCGCAGCCGCGCTCGAGAAGGCTGCGGAGATCCGCAAGGCCCGCGCTGAGCTGAAGGAGCAGCTCAAGCAGGGCAAGACCACCCTCGGAGCCGTCCTTGAGCGGGCCGAGTCCGACGACGTCGTCGGCAAGCTCAAGGTGTCCGCCGTCCTGCAGGCGATGCCGGGTATCGGCAAGATCCGGGCCACCCAGATCATGGAGAAGCTCAAGATCGCCGACAGCCGTCGCCTGCGCGGTCTCGGCGAGCAGCAGCGCAAGGCACTGCTTGGAGAGTTCTCCGCCAACTGAGCGTGGCGGCGTGTAGAAACAAGCAGTGAGCACGGAAGGTGAGGCGCGCCCGGCGGCTCGGCTCACTGTCCTGGCCGGACCTTCGGGCACCGGCCGGGAGAGTGTCGTCGAGCTGGTCCGGGCGCGTTCTCCCGCCGTGTGGACGCCGGTGCCGGCCACCACCCGCCCACCCCGCGCGGGCGAACGGCCCGGCACCGACCGGCTCTTCTGCGACCCGGTCGAGTTCGACCGGATGGCCGCCGCCGGCGAGCTGCTGGAGTGGAGCCGGATCGGCCCGTACGCGCGCGGCACGCCCGCGGCGCAGGTACGCGCCCGGCTGGCCGCCGGGCAGCCGGTGCTGCTCCCGCTCGACCTGCCCGGCGCGATCGGCGTCCGGGCAGTGCTTCCCGACGCCCGCCTGGTCCTGCTCGTGCCGCCCGGATTCCAGCCGGCGCCGGCCACCCTGGCGGAGACCGACGCCGTCGTGGTGCACGACCTGACCGAGCGGGCGGTCACCGAGCTGGTAGGCTTGCTCGGTTCTTCATTACCGGCTCCGGCCCGGTCGCCGCTGAGCGGTCGGGCGACGTAGCCGCGTCCGAGCGGTTCTCCAGACGCAGAGGTTAATTCGTGGGATCCATCGCCACCAACCCCGAGGGCATCACCAACCCGCCGATCGACGAGCTCCTCGAGAAGACGACGTCGAAGTACGCCCTGGTCATCTTCGCCGCCAAGCGCGCGCGGCAGGTCAACGCCTACTACAGCCAGCTCGGCGAGGGCCTGCTGGAGTACGTCGGCCCGCTGGTCGAGACCACCCCGCAGGAGAAGCCGCTCTCCATCGCCATGCGCGAGATCAACGCGGGCCTGCTCACCGCCGAGCCGACCGACCAGCCGTAACCCGCCCCGCGCCGATGTCCGCCCGGATCGTCCTCGGGGTCGGTGGCGGCATCGCCGCCTACAAGGCGTGCGAGCTGCTGCGGCTGTTCACCGAGTCCGGCCATCGGGTCCGGGTCGTGCCGACCGCGTCGGCGCTCCGCTTCGTCGGGGCGCCGACCTGGGCGGCGCTCTCCGGCCAGCCGGTCGCCGACGAGGTCTGGTCCGACGTGCACGAGGTGCCGCACGTGCGCCTCGGCCAGCAGGCCGACCTGGTGGTGGTCGCGCCGGCCACCGCCGACCTGCTCGCCAAGGCCGCCCACGGCCTCGCCGACGACCTGCTCACCAACACCCTGCTCACCGCCCGCTGCCCGGTGGTGCTGGCGCCCGCCATGCACACCGAGATGTGGGAGCACCCGGCGACCGTCGCCAACGTGGCCACGCTGCGCGGGCGCGGTGTGCGGGTGATCGAACCCGCCGTCGGCCGGCTCACCGGCGCGGACACCGGCAAGGGCCGGCTGCCCGACCCGGCGGAGATCTTCGCGGTCGCCCGCCGGGCCCTCACCCGTGGCGTCGCCGCCCCGGCCGACCTGGCCGGCCGCCGGGTGGTGGTCACCGCCGGCGGCACCCGGGAGCCGCTGGACCCGGTCCGCTTCCTGGGCAACCGGTCCTCCGGCAAGCAGGGCTACGCGTTCGCCCGCACCGCCGTCGCCCGGGGCGCCCAGGTCACCCTGATCTCGGCCAACGTGGCGTTACCGGATCCGGCCGGCGTGGACCTGGTCCGGGTCGGCACCACCGAGGAGCTGCGCCAGGCCACCCTCGCCGCGGCCGAGGCGGCCGACGCGGTGGTGATGGCGGCCGCTCCGGCCGATTTCCGGCCGGCGACCTACGCGACTGGCAAAATCAAGAAGCCGGACGACGGCAGCGCGCCCACCATCGAGCTGGTCACCAACCCGGACATCGCCGCCGAGCTGGGCCAGCGCCGTCGGCCGGAGCAGGTGCTGGTGGTGTTCGCCGCCGAGACCGGCGACGCCGAGGCCAACGGCCGGGCCAAGCTCGCCCGCAAGCGAGCCGACCTCATCGTGATCAACGAGGTCGGGCCGGACAAGGTCTTCGGCGCCGAGACCAACGCGGCGACCGTCATCGGCGCGGACGGCTCGGTCAGCCGGATGCCCGAGCAGTCGAAGGAGGACCTGGCCGACGGCGTCTGGGACCTCGTGGTGACCCGGCTGGCCGGTCCCTCCTGACGGGTGGTACCGAACACTGACCAGCGCGCGCTGCGCGGACGGTGGTGACTACACTGCCGCGGAACGACTTTTCCATAACTTAGGAGTGCCGTGACACGCCGCCTCTTCACGTCCGAATCGGTCACGGAAGGCCACCCGGACAAGATCGCCGACCAGATCAGCGACGGGATCCTGGACGCGCTGCTCAGCCAGGACCCGCACAGCCGGGTCGCGGTGGAGACCCTCATCACCACCGGCCAGGTGCACGTGGCCGGCGAGGTCACCACCAAGGCGTACGCCGACATCCCGACCATCGTCCGGGAGACCATCCTCGGGATCGGCTACGACTCGTCGAAGAAGGGCTTCGACGGGGCCTCGTGCGGCGTGAGCGTCTCCATCGGCAACCAGTCCCCGGACATCGCCCAGGGCGTCGACAACGCCTTCGAGCTGCGCACCGGCGCCTCGGAGAGCGCCCTGGACGCGCAGGGCGCCGGTGACCAGGGCATGATGTTCGGCTTCGCCTGCTCGGAGACGCCGGAACTGATGCCGCTGCCGATCGCGCTCGCGCACCGGCTGGCCCGCCGCCTCGCCGCCGTACGCAAGGACGGCACCATCCCCTACCTGCGGCCGGACGGCAAGACCCAGGTCACCATCGAGTACGACGGGCTGCGCCCGGTGCGGCTCAACACGGTGGTCGTGTCCAGCCAGCACGCCGCGGACATCTCGCTGGAGTCGCTGCTCACCCCGGACGTGCGCGAGCACGTCATCGCCCCGGAGCTGGAGAGCCTCGGGCTGGACACCGAGGGCTACCGGCTGCTGGTCAACCCGACCGGCCGGTTCGAGATCGGTGGCCCGATGGGTGACGCCGGTCTGACCGGCCGCAAGATCATCGTCGACACCTACGGCGGCTACGCCCGGCACGGCGGCGGCGCGTTCTCCGGCAAGGACCCGTCGAAGGTGGACCGCTCGGCGGCGTACGCGATGCGCTGGGTGGCCAAGAACGTGGTGGCCGCCGGCCTGGCCGAGCGCTGCGAGGCGCAGGTCGCGTACGCGATCGGCAAGGCGCACCCGGTCAGCCTCTTCATCGAGACGTTCGGCACCGAGACGGTGCCGGTCACCTCGATCGAGAAGGCGGTGACCGAGGTGTTCGACCTCCGCCCGGCCGCCATCATCCGGGACCTCAACCTGCTCCGCCCGATCTACCGGCAGACCGCGGCGTACGGCCACTTCGGCCGGGAACTGCCCGACCTGACCTGGGAGAGCACCGACCGGGCCGCCGACCTCAAGTCGGCCGCGGGAGCCTGACCGGCACCAGGCGTAGCGACCGGCGGCCCGCGGACGGGTCGCCGGTCGCTCGCGTCTGTGTGGACGTGCCGCTGGCCCACCTGGACCGGCCCTTCGACTACCTGGTGCCGGCCGAGCTGAACGCGGACGCGACGCCCGGGGTGCGGGTGAAGGTCCGCTTCGCCGGCCAACTGGTGGACGGCTGGCTGCTGTCCCGGGGCGACGACTCCGGGCACACCGGGCGGCTGGCGTACCTGGAGAAGGTGGTTTCGCCGGAGCCGGTGCTGGCGCCCGAGGTGGCCCGGTTGGCCCGCGCGGTCGCCGACCGGTACGCCGGCAGCCTCGCCGACGTGCTCCGGCTGGCCGTGCCGCCCCGGCACGCCCGGGTGGAGAAGGACGTCCGCGCCCGCGCCGCTGAGGCCGGGGCCGCCGGGGCGGGCGGCGACGGCCCGGCCGCTCCGCCGACGCCCGGCAGCGGCCCGGACGCGGCATCGGACCCGGCCGGTCCGGAGGTCACGCCACCGGCCGCCTCGGCTGCCGTGGCGGCATCGGCTGCCTCGGTCGCCGAGGCGGAGCCGGCCGGTCCCGGCGCCGGGGGAGAGAGCGCCGGCCCGGTGGCCCCGCCCGACCCGCACGGCTGGCGGGACTACCCGGCCGGGCCGGCCCTGCTCCGGGCGTTGACCGAGGGCCGGGCGCCGCGGGCGGTCTGGTCGGCGCTGCCGGGGGAGGACTGGCCCGCCCGCTACGCCGAGGCGGTCGCCGCGACCGTGGCCGGCGGCCGGGGCGCGCTGGTGGTGGTCGCCGACAACCGCGACCTGGACCGCCTCGACGCCGCGCTGACCGCCACCCTGGGCGCCGGCCGGCACGTCTGCCTCTCCGCCGCCCTCGGTCCCGCCCGGCGCTACCGGGCGTTCCTCGCCGCCCGGCGCGGCGACGTGCCGGTGGTGATCGGCACGAGGGCGGCGATGTTCGCCCCGGTCGACCGGCTCGGCCTGGTCGCCATCTGGGACGACGGCGACGACCTGCACGCCGAGCCCCGGGCGCCCTACCCGCACGCCCGGGAGGTGCTGCTCACCCGCGCCCAGCTCGGTGCGGCGGCCGCCCTGGTCGGCGGGTACGCCCGCACCGCCGAGGCGCAGCTGCTGGTGGAGACGGGCTGGGCCCGCGAGGTGGTGGCCGACCGGGCCACCGTGCGGGCGCGGATGCCGGCGATAGCGCCGACCGGCGACGATCCTCAGTTGGCGCGTGACCCGCAGGCCGCCACCGCCCGGCTGCCCAGCCTGGCCTGGACCACCGCGCGGGACGCGCTGCGGGCGGACCGGCCGGTGCTGGTCCAGGTGCCCCGGCGCGGCTACCTGCCCGCGGTGGCCTGCGCCGACTGCCGGAGCCCGGCGCGCTGCCCGCACTGCGCCGGCCCGCTCGCCCTGCCGTCGGCCGCCGGCACGCCCGCCTGCCGCTGGTGCGGCCGGGTCGCCGCCGCGTACGCCTGCCCGCACTGCGGCGGACGGCGGCTGCGCGCCTCGGTCACCGGCGCCCGGCGTACCGCCGAGGAGCTGGGGCGGGCGTTCCCGGGCGTGCCGGTGCGCACCTCGGGGCGGGAGGAGGTGCTCGCCGCAGTGCCCGGCGGCGCCGGACTGGTGATCGCCACCCCGGGCGCCGAACCGGTCGCCGACGGCGGCTACGGCGCCGTGCTGCTGCTCGACTCCTGGGCCCTGCTCACCCGGGCCGACCTGCGGGCCGGGGAGGAGGCGCTGCGCCGCTGGCTGGCCGCCGCCGCGCTGGCCCGCCCGGGGCCGGCCGGCGGCCGGGTGGTGGTCGTCGCCGACGGCGCGCTCGCCCCGGTGCAGGCGCTGCTGCGCTGGGACGCGGCCTGGTTCGCCGAACGGGAGCTGGCCGAGCGGCGTGAACTGGGCTTCCCGCCGGCGGTGCGGATGGCCAGCGTGACCGGCCAGCCGGCGGCGGTGGCCGACCTGCTGGCCGAGGCGCGGCTGCCCGCCGAGGCCGAGCTGCTCGGGCCGGTGCCGGCGGACGCAGAGCGGGAGCGGATGCTGGTCCGGGTGCCCCGGGCCCGGGCCGCCGCGCTGGCCGAGGCGCTGCACTCCGCCGCCGGGGTGCGGACCGCGCGCAAGGCCGCCGATCCGGTCCGCCTCCAGGTCGACCCGCTGGCCCTGTTCTGAGTGCCCCGACCCGGGCGTGCCGCCGGCGGCCGGGCCGCGGATCCGGGGCGCCACCGGGCTTCCGTCGCACCCGGTGTCCGGGAAACCGCTGGCCATGAGGTGATAGCATCGCCCGTCATGCCCGGGCGTACGACGGCTCCAGGTCGCGGCGCGGCGTCAGGCGCGCCGAGCTGGACCTGCCGCAGGACGGCGCGACGGTGGCGCCGAAGCGTCGGTCGGCGCGGTGTCGGGATCTCTAACAGCCGGTGATCAGGGGTGGACCAGTCGTGACCGTTCGTCAGTCGATCGTCTTCAACGGTGACCTCGGCAGCGGCAAGAGCACGGTGTCGGTGGAGATCGCCAAGCGGTTGGGGCTGCGCCGGGTCAGCGTCGGCGACCTCTACCGCGAGATGGCGCAGCAGCGGCAGATGACCGCGCTGCAGCTCAACCTGCACGCCGAGCTCGACCAGGCGGTCGACGGCTACGTCGACCAGCTCCAGCGGGACATCGCGGCGTCGGGCGAGCGCCTGGTCATGGACTCCCGGCTGGCCTGGCACTTCTTCACCGACGCGGTCAAGGTGCACATGATCACCGAGCCGACCGAGGCGGCCCGCCGGGTGCTGGCCCGCCCGTCCGGCCCGGCGGAGAGCTACACCTCGCTGGAGGAGGCCCGGGCCAAGCTGAAGGAGCGCAGCGAGAGCGAGCGGAGCCGGTTCCTGGTCCGCTACGGGGTGGACAAGGCCCGGCTGCGCAACTACGACCTGATCTGCGACACCACCCGGGCGTCCGCCGCCGAGGTGGTCGAGCACATCATCGACGCGTACGAGGGCCGGCTCGGCGCGGACGTGCTGCGCGACGCGCCGCCGCTGCTGCTGCTCGACCCGGCCCGGGTCTACCCGACCGAGGACATCGCCACCCTGCGCGGCCTCTGGGACTCCGAGTTCGTCGGGGACGTCGCCTCGGCCGGGGACGAGGCGCTGGAGCCGCTGAAGATCGGCTACACCGGCGAGTACTTCTTCGTCGTCGACGGGCACCGCCGGCTCAGCGCCGCCCTGCAGAACGGCTTCCACCTGGTGCCGGCGCAGCTGGTCGCCGAGGTCGACGAGCCGGTGGTCGGCGGGATGAGCGCGGTGGACTACTTCACCGCCCAGGTCCGGCCCGGTGTGGTCTACGACTGGGAGGCCGCCCACAAGATCGAGCTGCCGCTGCCGGAGCACGCCCGGCACGCCGGCGACGCGGTGCTGGCCGGGGAGCCGGGCGCGGGCGCCTGAGCCCCACCGGCGTGACCCGACCGACGGGCGGGCCGGCGGCGATCCCGCCGATCGACGGTCCGGGACCGACCGGCGACCGGTCGGTCGGGTCGTCCGGCCGACCGGCGAGCCGGGCTCAGGCCGGGGTGACCGTCGGTGACCGCCGGGCTGCCACCGCGGTCGCGAAGGCCCGCACCATCGGGTGCGGCTCGTCGCCGTCGCCGGCCAGCTCCGGCTGGAAGAGGGTGGCCAGGAAGAACGGGTGGCCGGGCAGCTCGGCGACGCGTACCTGCCCCTGCGGGTCGTGCCCGGTGAACCGGATGCCGTGCTCGACCAGGGTGGCCAGGTAGCGCGGGTTCAGCCCGTAGCCGCACTGGTAGCGCTCGGTGCTGCGGTCGACGCCCGTGCTGCGCTGCGCCAGCGAACCGGCGGTGAAGACCACCGGGCCCTCGTGGCCGTGCAGCGCGCAGGCCAGCGGCTCGATCAGCAGCTCCCCGGCGTCCGGCGCGTTCTCGCCGTGGGCGACGTCGGTCAGGCCGCAGACCGCGCGGGCGTACTCCAGCAGGGTGTGCTGGAACCCGCCGCAGGTCGCCAGCAGCGGGATGCCGCCGATGCGGGCGCGGCGCACGGCGTGCAGCGCCCCCGCCTCGCTGCGGTAGGGGCTGCCCGGCAGCAGCCAGATCCCGTCGAAGTCGGCGAGCCGGCTCGCCGCCGCCTCCTCGGTGGGGACCCAGTACGCCTCCAGGTCGATGCCGTGCCGGTCGCGCAGGGCGGTCAGCAGGGCGGGCACCCGGACGTGCGAGCGGACGGCGGGGGAGCGGTCGCCGACGAGGGCGAGCCGGGCAACGGCGGCGGTCATGCCGCCCATGGTGGCCGTCCCCGGCTGATCACGTCCAACGATGATCCGTACTGGCCCGATCAGGAACACTTATCCGCCGTGGACCCGCACCTGCTGCGCACCTTCACCGTGGTCGCCCGCCTCCGGTCCTTCTCGGCGGCCGCCGCGGAACTCGGCTACACCCAGTCGGCGGTCAGCCAGCACATCGCCGCCCTGGAGGCCGATCTCGGCGTACGCCTGCTGGACCGCCGGCCGGTGGCGCCGACGGCCGCCGGGATCCGGCTGCTCGGGTACGCCGAGCCGATCCTCCTCCGGCTCGCCGCGGCGCGGGCCGACCTGACCCGGCTGGCCGCCCCGCGACCGGGGCCGCTGCGGGTCGGCGCCACCCCGCTGGTGGTGGCCGCGGCGGCCCGGCTCGCCGAAGGCGGGCGGGACGGCGCGCTGACGCTGCACGTCACCACCCGCGCCGACCTGCCGCGCCGGGTCGCGACGGACGAGCTCGACCTCGGGCTGCGCGACGGGTTCGCCGCCCCCAACGATCCGCTGCCCGGCGCCGACCTCGGACCGATCCGGGTCGAGGTGCAGGGCGTGGAGCCGGTGGTGGTGGCGCTGCCCCGAACCCATCCGCTGGCCGCCCGCCGCGCCCTCGGGCTCGCGGACCTGGCCCTCGCCCGCTGGGTCGACGCGCCGGAGGTCGCCGCCCCGCTGACGCAACTGCGCGCGGTCACCGGCGCGGACGGGTTCCGCGCCGCCGTGCGCTACCTCGGCGCGGACGTCGCGGGCCTGCTGGCGGTGGTGGCCGCCGGGCACGGGCTGGCCGTGCTCCCGGCCGGGGTGGTGCGGGCCCACGCCGACCTGGTCGGGGTGGCGCTGGCGGAGCCACGGCTGGTGCACCGGGTCGAGCTGCTCCGCCCGGCGCCGGCGGATGGTCCGCCGGGCGGATCGGGAGGATGATGAGGTCCGTCGATCGGGGAGGCCGGCCATGGACGCTGCCGAGGCGCTGACGCTGCTGATGTCACCGCGGGGGCGCGTCGACCCGTACCCGACCTACGAGCGGCTGCGCGGGTACGGTCCGGTGATCGAGGCGGCCCCGGCGTACTACGTGGTGACCGGCTACGCCGAGGCCGACGAGATCCTCCGCGACCCGCGGTTCGGGGTGCTCGACGACGCGCTGCGCGACCAGTTCTGGCCCGGCTGGCGGGAGAGCCCGGCGGTGACCTCGATCTCCCGGTCGATGCTGCGGACCAACCCGCCGGACCACAGCCGGATGCGCCGGCTCGCCTCCGGCGCGTTCACCCCGCGCCGGGTCGCCGCGCTGCGTGAGGTGGTCGCCGCGCAGGCCGGCGAGCTGGTCGACGCGATGTGCGAGCGGGGCCGCGCCGGTGAGCCCGTCGACTTCATGACCGAGTTCGCCTACCCGCTGCCGGTCGGGGTGATCTGCGCGCTGCTCGGCGTGCCGGCCGCCGACCGGCCGCTGTTCCGCCGCTGGGCGGCGGACCTGACCGGGGTGCTGGAGCCGGAGATCACCCCGGCCGAGCTGGCCGTCGCCGACCGGGGCGCGGGCGAGCTCAGCGCGTACTTCGCGGAGCTGGTAACGGCCCGCCGCCGGGTCCCGGCCGACGACCTGACCACCGCGCTGGTGCAGGCGCACGACGCCGACGGCGCCCGGCTCTCCGGCGACGAGCTGCTGGCCAACCTGGTGGTGCTGCTGGTCGCCGGCTTCGAGACCACCACCAACCTGCTCGGCAACGGCCTGGTGGTGCTGCTGCGCCACCCGGGCCAGGCCGACGCCCTGCGCGCCCGGCCCGACCTCGCGCCCGGCTATGTCGAGGAGGTGCTGCGCTACGACTCGCCGGTGCAGCTCACCAGCCGGCTGGGCACCGCGCCGGCGACCGTCGGCGGGGTCGAGCTGCCGGCCGGCAGCTGGGCGCTGCTGCTGCTCGGCGCGGCCAACCGGGATCCCCGGCGCTACCCGGAGCCGGCCCGTTTCGACCCGTGGCGGGCGCAGCAGCAGCCGCTGTCGTTCGGGGCCGGCCCGCACTACTGCCTCGGCGCCGGGCTGGCCCGGCTGGAGGCCCAGGTCGCCTTCCCGCTGCTGCTGCGCCGGCTGCCCGACCTGGCCCTGGCCGGCGAGCCGCGGCACCGCACCCGGCTGACCCTGCGCGGCTACGACACCCTGCCGGTGCGGGTCGGGGCGGTGGCGCCGGGCACCGATCGCGGTACGCCGGCCGGGCGCCGTCCCGGCACTCCGTAGACTGGTACGGCCCAGTTCGTCCCACCCGTGAAGGAGCCACCCCGCGTGACCGTCCAGCCCATCCGTCTGTTCGGCGACCCGGTGCTGCGCACGCCGGCCGATCCGGTGGTCGACTTCGACGCCGAGCTGCGCAAGCTCATCGCCGACCTGACCGACACCATGCGCGAGCAGAACGGCGCCGGCCTCGCCGCGCCGCAGCTCGGCGTGGGGCTGCGGGTGTTCACCTTCGACGTGGACGATGTGCTCGGCCACCTGGTCAACCCGGTCCTGGAGTTCCCCGACGAGGAGGAACAGGACGGCCCGGAGGGCTGCCTGTCCATCCCCGGGCTCTACTTCGACACCAAGCGCCGGCAGAACGTGATCGCCAAGGGGTTCAACGGCTACGGCGACCCGTTGCAGATCGTCGGCACCGGCCTGATGGCCCGCTGCGTGCAGCACGAGACCGACCACCTCGACGGGGTGCTCTTCGTCGACCGGCTCGACCAGGCCGGGCGCAAGGAGGCGATGAAGGCGATCCGCCAGGCCGAGTGGTACGACCCGGCCGCGCCGCCGACGGTCAAGCTCAGCCCGCACGCCGCCGGCAGCAGCAGCCCCTTCGGCCTGGGTCGGTGAGCGGCCGGTGCGGGTGATCTTCGCTGGCACGCCGGCCGTCGCCGTCCCGGCCCTGGCCGCGGTGGCCGCGTCCCGCCACGAACTGGTGGCCGTGGTCACCCGGCCGGACGCGCCCGCCGGCCGGGGCCGGGGCCTGGTCCGGTCCCCGGTCGGCGCGTGGGCGGACGAGCAGGGCGTGCCGGTGCTCACTCCGGCCCGGCCGCGCGAGCCGGAGTTCCTCGACCGGCTGCGCGAGCTGGCGCCGGACTGCGTACCCGTGGTGGCCTACGGCGCGCTGGTGCCGCCGGCCGCGCTGGAGATCCCCCGGCACGGCTGGGTCAACCTGCACTTCTCGTTGCTGCCCGCCTGGCGCGGCGCGGCGCCCGTTCAGCACGCCGTGCTGCACGGCGACGAGCTCACCGGGGCCAGCGTCTTCCAGTTGGAGGAGGGGCTGGACACCGGCCCGGTCTACGGCACGCTGACCGACGAGATCCGCCCCACCGACACCTCCGGCGACCTGCTGGAGCGGCTCGCCCACTCCGGCGCGGGCCTGCTGGTGGCGGTGCTGGACGCCATCGACGACGGCACCGCCCGGGCCGAGCCGCAGCCCGCCGACGGGGTGTCGCTGGCGCCGAAGCTCACCGTGGAGGACGCCCGGGTGCGCTGGTCGGAGCCGGCGTTCGCGGTGGACCGCCGGGTGCGGGCCTGCACCCCGGCGCCCGGCCCGTGGACCACCTTCCGCGGTGAGCGGGTCAAGCTCGGCCCGGTCACCCCGGTGGCCAACGGACCCGAGCTGAAGCCCGGCGAGCTGCTGGTGGAGAAGTCCCGGGTGCTCGCCGGCACGGCCACCGTGCCGGTGGCGCTCGGCGAGGTGCGCGCGGCGGGCAAGCGGGCCATGCCGGCGAGCGACTGGGCGCGCGGCGCCCGGGTCGCCGCCGGCGAGGTGCTGGCGTGACGGGGCCGGCCGAGCGACCCGCGACGGAGGGGCGACGCGAGGAGCGATCCGGCGCGGGTCGGGCCGGCGGCGGCGAGCGCGGTCCGCGGCCTCCGGCCGGCCGGCGCACCGACCGACCCACGCGCGGCGGCGGCGGCCGGTCGCCGCGGTCAGCGGTGGACCTGCCGCGGTACGCGGCGTACGAGGCCGTCGCGGCGGTGCACCGCGACGACGCGTACGCCAACCTGGTGCTGCCGACCATCCTGCGTGACGCCGGGCTGACCGGCCGGGACGCGGCGTTCGCCACCGAGCTGACCTACGGCACGCTGCGCCACCTCGGCACCCTGGACGCAATCCTCACCGCCGCCGCCGGGCGCGACGTGCAGCGGATCGACCCGCCGGTACGCGACGCGCTGCGGCTCGGCGCGTACCAGCTGCTGTACACCCGGGTGCCCGCGCACGCGGCGGTCTCCTCGACGGTCGACCTGGTCCGCGCGGTCGGGCCGGGCGCCACCGGGTTCGCCAACGCGGTGCTGCGCGAGGTGGCGGGCAAGGACGCCGACGCCTGGGTGCGGCAGCTCGCCCCACCGATGGAGAGCGACCCGATCGGGCACCTCGCGCTGGCGTACAGCCACCCGCAGTGGATCGTGCGGGCCTTCGCCGAGGCGCTCGGCGGTGACCTGGGCGAGACCACCCGGCTGCTGATCGAGGACAATGAGCGCCCGCCGGTGCACCTGTGCGCCCGGCCCGGGCTGGCCGACCCGGTGGAGCTGGCCGACGAGGTCGGCGGCGCCCCGGGCGCCTTCTCGCCGTACGCCGTCTACCTCTCGGGCGGGGCGCCCGGCGACCTGCCGGCGCTGGCGCAGGGGCGGGCGCACGTGCAGGACGAGGGCTCCCAGCTGGTGGCCAACGCGCTGGCGGAGGCCCCGCTGGACGGCCCGGACGGGCGCTGGCTCGACCTGTGCGCCGGGCCGGGCGGCAAGTCCGGGCTGCTCGGCGCGCTGGTCGCGGAGCGCGGCGGTCGACTCACCGCGGTCGAGGTGGCCGAGCACCGCGCCCGGCTGGTGGCCCAGGCGACCCGCGATCTGCCGGTGACCGTGCTGAACACCGACGGGCGCGCGGTCGGCGACCACCCGAAGCTGCCGGTGGACCACTTCGACCGGGTGCTGGTCGACGCGCCGTGCACCGGGCTGGGCGCGCTGCGCCGCCGGCCGGAGTCGCGCTGGCGGCGGCAGCCGTCCGATCTGCCGCCGCTGACCCGGTTGCAGCGTGAGCTGCTCGCCGCGGCGCTGCGCGCGGTCCGCCCGGGCGGCGTGGTCGCGTACGTGACGTGCTCGCCGCACACCGTCGAGACGCACGTGACGGTCACCGAGTCGGCGCGGCGCGCCGGGGTGCCGGTCGACTTCGTCGACGCCCGTCCACTGCTGCCGGCGGGGATGCCCGGGCTCGGCGACGGGCCGACGGTGCAGCTGTGGCCGCACCGGCACGGCACCGACGCGATGTTCCTCGCGGTGCTCCGCCGGGGTTGACCGTCCCGGGTGGACCGTCCGGTGCGGACCGCGTCGGACCGCGTTGACCAGGGCCGTTCCCGCTCCTATAGTGCTGCACCACCAGAACCGGGGGGGCGGTCCGGGACGGGCACGGGAGGGGCTGATGGACGCCGAGGGGGCCGGAGCGGCGCGGTCGTGGGTGGAGTTCGGGCGGGAGCTGCGGTGGTGGCGGCGGGCCGCCGGCCTCACCCAGTCGCAGCTCGGCCAGCGGGTGGGCTACCACCACAGCGTGATCAGCCGGGTGGAGAGCGGGCTGCGCGAGGCGCCGGCCGGGCTGGCCCGCCGGCTCGACGACGTGCTGGCCACCAACGGCGCGCTGGCCGCACTCGGGGCCGGCCGGGGGCTGCGTGACGCCGCCGCACCGGCGGGCGACCCGACGTTGTTCGCCGCCCCCGGCGTCCTCACCGCGGACGGCGTGACCCCGCCGGGCGTCCCGGTCTGGCCCACCCGGCTGCCGTACGCCGGCATCGCCTGCCCGCTGCACGGCGACGTCGGTTGCGCGGTCCCCGCCCCGGGCGACGTGCTGACCACCATCGCGCGGCTGGTCCGGCGCGGTCCGGCGGAGTTGCCCACCGAACCGGTCACCGACCTCGTGCACGGGTTGGCCGCGCTGCTGCCGGGCTACACGCAGGCCACCATGGAGCAGGTCTCGACCGACATCGTGGGATCCATCGAACGCATCCTGCACCTGGTCACGAGTTGGGCGGAGGCGGTGCACGCGGCGGGCCGGCCGCCGCAGAGCCTGTTGCGGCTCGCCGCCGGATACGCCCAGCTCGCCGGGCGGCTGCGGATGCAGCGGGGGCAGAACGCGGTGGGCATGGCCTGGTTCGGCCACGGCCTGCGCTGGGCGGGCGTCTCCGCCGACCCGGTCGCCCAGGCCACCCTCTACAGCGACTTCTGCACGCTGACCCGCCTCGACCGCGACGGCGCCTCGTCGCTGCGGTACGCCCGGGCGCGCTGACCGGCTGACGGCGGCGGCCGGTGCCGGTGCCCCGGGGTAGCCCGGCTCGCGGCGCTCGTGGATGTGCCAGTTTGTGCCGGCCACCCGGTCAGGTGATCGGCAGGCCCTTGTTGCCGGTGCCCTTCACCGACCGGGTGAGGGTGCGGTCGCTGACCCAGAGGAAGCACTGCACGCCGCGGTTGCCGTTCTGCCAGTCCCGCTCGAACGGGTGGTAGAAGATCGTCCCGGCCCGGTACTGCAGGTTGCCGTCGTCCGGCACCTTCGCGTACTTGGCGATCAGCGTGCGGCAGGCCCGGTGCGCCCGCTTGCTGGTGCGCCGGAACTCGGCGTAGCTGATGTCGGGGGCGTGCCAGACGCCGACGAACTCGGCGCGGTGCTTGCTGGTGCAGGACACCGGCCGCATCTCCGTGATCTGGTCCTTCTCCAGCTTGGGGGAGAAGCACCGGTAGGCCAGCGCGGAGTCACCGCGCAGCGCGCCGCGCAGGCTGCCCGTGCGGGCGTCGACGGAGGTGTCGTCGAGGCTCTGGATCTCGCTGACGTCGCAGCGGAACCAGCGTGCCCCGCCGGTCCAGGCCGGTGGCGACGGGAACACCACGGTGAGGCCGAGCCGGCCGGATCGCCAGTCGCCGCCGATCGCCTCGTTGACCGCCTTGCCGCACTCGGCGTGGGCCGTCCGCATGCCCACCGAGCCGGCCTTCGGCGGCGTGCTGCGCTCGGCGTCGGGGCCGGACAGGGTGCCCACGTGCAGCGTCTCCACCCGGTGCGACGCGCCGCAGTCCACCGGGTTGTAGCCGCTGAGGTAGCCGACCGCCTGGAAGGCGGCGTGGCAGGCGTCGGCGGCCGGGACGAACGCCTGCGGCGCGGCCGGGGCCGGCCAGTCGTCGGTGAGGTTTCCGTCCACTCCGGCCGGTGCGCCGCACCCGGTCAGCGCCAGGGCCGTCACCGCGCCCAGCGCGACCGCCGTCCACCACCGTCGCATCGCCGACCTCCCCCGATCGTGGTCCGCCACCGGCTCGCCGACCGGCCGGTGCGCCACGGTGCGGCAGCATACGCCACGCGCCCGGGTCGCGGGCGCTCCCTTCGGCCGACGGGCGCGAAGCAGCCGGCGGACTCGGCGGGCGGGGAGCTGCCGGCGGCCCACGGGCGCGGTGCAGCGGCGGCCTGATCGGCGGAGGCTGGTGGCCGGTGCGCTCAGATCGCCGGTAGGCCCTTCGGGCCGACGCCCCGCATGGACCGGGTCAGCTTCCGGTCGTCGCTCCACAGGAAGCAGCGCACGCCCCGGTCGCCCTCCTCCCACTCGCGCTGCGACGGCGGGTAGAAGATCGATCCCGCGCGGTACGGCAGGTCGCTGTTGTTGGGCACGTCGGCGAAGGCGGCGATCAGCGCCATGCAGCGCCGGTGCGCCTGCGGGGCGTTCCGGGTGAACTCCGCCCAGGACATGTCCCGCTCGACGTAGACCCCGACGAACTCGGCCCGGTGCGGCTCGGTGCACAGCACCGGCGCCATGTAGTTGAGGTTCTCGCCGATCAGCTTCGGGTCGAAGCAGCGGTGCACCAGCGGGGAGTCGCCGATCATCGCGCCGCGCAGGCTCCCGGTGCGGTTGACCGGCCGGGTGTTGTCGATGCTGTCGGTCTCGCTGAGATCGCAGCGGAACCAGCGGGCGCCGCCGCGCCAGGCGGGGACGGAGGGCAGCGCGATGTTCAGCGTCAGCCGGGCGGCGTGCCAGTCGCCGCCGAGCACCTCGCGGACCCGCTCGTCACACTCCTGGCGGGCGGTGCCCAGCGCCGGCGAGCCCGGCTCCGGCCGGTCACCCTCGGCGGCCGATCCGGTGAAGGTGCCGACGTGGATCGCCTCGGCCAGGTGGTTGCGCGAGCAGTCCACCGTCTCGTAGGTGCTCGCCTGCACGATCGCGGTGATCCGGGGCAGGCACGCGCCGCTGGCCGGGACGAACGTCTGCGGCGGCCGCAGCGCCGGCCAGTCGTCGGTGAGGTCGCCGTCCGACCCGCCCGGCCGAACGCAACCGGCCAGCAGCGCCACCGCCGTGCCGGCCAGCGTCAGTGCCAGCAGCCACCGTCGCATCGTCCGCCCTTTCCGGGAGCTGACGGCCGCCCGTGCGCCGGCGCCGTGCCGGGGGACGGGCGGCTCGCGTCACCGTCCCTGATGGAGTCTTGCCGCGTTTCCGTCGTTCGGCCAGTCGCGAATGGCTCTTCGTCCGGTTTCCCGGACCGGGGTGGCCAATTCTGCACCATTGGTCACCGCCGGGTCACGGGGTGTCCCGCATGGTGCCGCGCTGCGGGCGGCTGATGGCCGCGTTCGTACACTGGCCCCGTGACCGTACCGCCGCCGATCGTCGCGCCGAGCATCCTGGCCGCCGATTTCGCCCGCCTCGCCGAAGAGGTCCGCGCCGTGGAGAACGCCGCGGACTGGTTGCACGTCGACGTGATGGACAACCACTTCGTGCCGAACCTGACCATCGGCCTGCCCGTGGTGCAGAGCCTGCGGGCCGCCACCGAGCTGCCGTTCGACGTGCACCTGATGATCGAGGATCCGCGGCGGTGGGCCCCGGGCTACGCCGACGCCGGTGCGTACAACGTCACCTTCCACGCCGAGGCGTGCGACGACCCGGTGGCGCTGGCCAAGGACCTGCGCGCGGCCGGCGCCAAGGCCGGGCTGGCCATCGACCGGGACACCCCGATCGAGCCGTACCTGGACCTGCTGCCGAGCTTCGACACCCTGCTGATCATGACGATCAAGGCGGGCTTCGGCGGTCAGCGGTTCATCCCGCAGCTGCTGGACAAGGTCCGCGCCGCGCGCCGGCACGTGGCCGCCGGCCACCTGGAGCTGCGGATCGAGGTCGACGGCGGGATCGCCGCCGACACCATCGAGCAGGCCGCCGCCGCCGGTGCCGACGCCTTCGTCGCCGGCACCGCCGTCTACGGCGCGGCCGACCCCGCCGAGGCGGTACGCCAGCTGCGGGCCCTCGCGGAACGCGCCGCCCCCGAGGCCTGACGTGGACCCGGCGGAGGAGCGACCGGACGTCATCCTCGTCGTCGACGACGACGAGGACATCGCGCGCTTCGTCGAGTTCAACCTCCGCCTGCACGGCTTCGAGGTGCTGCATGCCAGCGACGGCCAGGAGGCGCTCGAGGTGATCGAGCGGCAGCGGCCCGACCTGGCGGTGGTGGACCTGATGATGCCCCGGGTCGACGGCCTGGAGCTGACCCGCCGGCTGCGCGCCGACCCGATGACCTCGGCCCTGCCGGTGATCATGCTGACCGCCAAGGGGATGACCTCGGACAAGGTCAACGGCCTCAGCGCCGGCGCCGACGACTACCTGGTCAAACCGTTCGACACCGCCGAGCTGGTCGCCCGGGTCAGCTCCACGCTGCGGCGCAACAAGGAGTTCCGCGAGGTCTCGCCGCTGACCGGGCTGCCCGGCAACAGCCGGATCCGCCGGGAGATCGCCGACCGGGTACGCAGCGGGGCCGACTACGCCGTCGGCTACATCGACATCGACCGGTTCAAGAGCGTCAACGACCGGTACGGCTTCGTCCGCGGCGACGACTTCATCTCGGCGCTGGCCCGCTGCCTGCACCGGGCAGTGGTCTCGGTCGGCCTGCCGCCTGCCTTCCTCGGCCACGTCGGCGGCGACGACTTCGTCATCGTCTGCACCCCCGAGCAGGTCCTGCCGCTGACCTCGAAGGTCTCCACCGACTTCGAGCGGGCCGCCGACGCGCTCTACGACCCGGACGACGCCGCCCGGGGCTACGTCGAGCTGAAGGACCGCCGGGGCAACATCCGGCGGGCCGCCCTGGTCACCCTCTCCATCGGCGTCTGCGTCTCGGACGCCGGCAAGCGCTTCACCAGCCCGTTGGAGGCGATCGCGGTCGCCTCGGAGATGAAGTCGGTGGCGAAGAGCCAACCGGGGTCGTACGTGGCGGTCGACCGGCGCCGTGGGGTGAGCGACCCCCACCGTCATGTGAAGTAGCTCGCCTCGGTGGCGACAGGCCCCGCCCAGCGTGTAAGACTGCGGAGGTACCCACCACGCGCTGGCGGGACTCGGTGTAATTCCGAACCGGCGGTGATCCACGGCTTTCCGTGGTAAGCCCGCGACCCGGACGGCTCTGCCGCCCGGTGGACCTGGTGAGAATCCGGGGCCGACGGTTGGGTGCGGGCACGCCCGCTCCCAGACAGTCCGGATGGGAGACAGCGCGCGGGACGGATGGGCCGTGCCCGGCCGCCGACTTCGGCGTGCCGTGCCCGCCCCCCGGGTCGGCTGCGCCGTACCCGGATCTCCGCCGCCGCCTGCCTGCGGCCACCCGGCCGATGCCTCCCGAACCGCCCGCGCGCGGACCGGCGAGTGAGAGGGCAGGGCAGGGGCGATGACGGGCGTCTCCGTCGACGAGGCGATGCGTCGCGCGATCGAACTCGCCGCGCGCGGGCTCGGCACGACCAGTCCCAACCCGGTGGTCGGCTGCGTGCTGCTCGACGCCGCCGGCGCGGTCGTCGGGGAGGGCTTCCACGCGTACGCCGGCGGGCCGCACGCCGAGATCGTCGCGCTCGCCCAGGCGGGGGAGCGGGCCCGCGGCGGCACCGCGGTGGTCACCCTGGAACCCTGCGACCACACCGGTCGCACCGGCCCCTGCAGCACCGCGCTGATCCAGGCCGGCGTGGCCCGGGTGGTGATCGCGGTGCCCGACCCGAACCCGGTCGCCTCCGGCGGCGCCGCCACCCTGCGCGCCGCCGGCATCCAGGTCGACCTGGGCGTACGGGCCGCCGAGGCGGAGGCCGGCAACGTGGCCTGGCTCACCTCGATGCGCCGCGGCTGGCCGTACGTGATCTGGAAGTACGCCGCGACCCTGGACGGCCGCTCCGCCGCGGCCGACGGCACCAGCATGTGGATCACCTCCGAGGCGGCCCGGATGGACGTGCACGCGCTGCGCGGCACCGTGGACGCGGTGCTGGTCGGGGTGGGCACCGTGCTCGCCGACGACCCCCGGCTCACCGCCCGCAACCTGCGCGACGGCACCCTGGCCATCCGGCAGCCGCTGCGGGTGGTGGTGGACAGCGCCGGGCGTACCCCGGCCGACGCCCGGGTCCGCGACGGCGCCGCCCGGACTTGGATCGCCACCGCCGACGAGGTCGGGGCCGGCCCGGACGGCCGGGTCGACCTGCCCGCGCTGCTCGCCGCGTTGCACAGCCGCGGGATCCGAGCGGTGCTGCTGGAGGGCGGCCCTCAACTGGCCGGGGCGTTCCTCGCCGCCGGCCTGGTCGACAAGATCGTCGGCTACGTCGCGCCCCGGCTGCTCGGCGCCGGCCCGGCCGCGCTGGTCGACGCCGGTGTGACGACCATCGCCGAGGCCATCGACCTGGAGCTCACCGACGTTACCCAGATCGGTCCCGATCTGCGGATCACCGCGCTGCCCCGAAAGAGGGAGGGCTGACATGTTCACCGGCATCGTCGAGGAGTTGGGCGAGGTCGTCCGGGTGACCGAGACGGCGGGCGACTCCGCGCTGGTCGCGGTCCGCGGCCCGCTGGTCACCTCCGACGCCCGGCACGGCGACTCCATCGCGGTCAACGGCGTCTGCCTGACCGTGGTCGACGTCTCCGACGGGATCTTCACCGCCGACGTGATGGGGGAGACGCTGCGCCGCTCCGCGCTCGGCGCGCTGCGCCCCGGCGACCCGGTCAACCTGGAGCGGGCCGCCGCACTCGGCAGCCGGCTCGGCGGGCACCTGGTGCAGGGCCACGTCGACGGCGTCGGCGAGGTGCTCTCCCGGGAACCGGCGCCGCAGTGGGAGACCGTCCGCTTCGCCCTGCCGCCCGCGCTCGCCCGGTACGTGGTGGAGAAGGGCTCGATCACCGTCGACGGGGTCTCGCTGACCGTCGCCGACGCCGGCCCGGACTGGTTCGCCGTCGGGCTCATCCCGACCACGCTGAAGCTGACCACGCTCGGCGCCCGGGGCGTCGGCGAACCGGTCAACCTCGAGGTGGACGTGTTGGCCAAGTACGTCGAGCGGCTGCTCGGCGACCGGCTGCCGGGTACCGGCCTGCCGAGCGGGCCCGGGACCGCCGGGACCGCACCGGTGGACGGGACCGCCGGCGCCGCGACGGCGGGCGGGGTGGCCTGATGGACGCGCTGCACTGGCTGCTGGACGCGCAGGTGAGCATCGCCGGGTCGCCGGTGCTGGTCCGGGAGATCGTCGGCAACGGCTTCGGACTCGCCTCGGCGCTGTTCGGGCTGCGCCGGCTGGTCTGGGCCTGGCCGGTCGGCATGATCGGCAACGCGCTGCTGTTCACCGTCTTCCTCGGCGGGGCGTTCGCCACCCCGCAGGCACACGACCTGTACGGGCAGGCCGGCCGGCAGGTCTTCTTCTTCGCGGTCAGCCTGTACGGCTGGTGGCGCTGGTCGCGAACCCGCCGGCTGGGCGCCGCGCCCGACCGCACAGCGGTCGCCCCGCGCTGGGCCACCGCCCGGGAACGGGCCGGCCTGCTGGCCGCCGCCGTGCTCGGCACCGCCGCCGCCTACCCGGTGCTCGCCGCGCTCGGCTCCTGGGGGCCGCTGCCGGACGCCTGGATCCTCACCGGCAGCCTGCTCGCCACCTACGGCATGGCCCGTGGCTGGGTGGACTTCTGGCTGATCTGGATCGCCGTCGACGCGGTCGGCGTGCCGCTGCTGCTGCGCGGCGGCTTCTACCCGTCGGCGGCCATGTATCTCGTCTACGGCGCGTTCTGCGCCTGGGGCCTGGTCAGCTGGTGGCGCACCTCGCGGGCGCTCCGGCCGGCCGCCGCCCCGATCCCGTCGAACTACTCGGAGGCCGTCGCATGACCACCACCTTCGCCAGCATCGAGCAGGCGGTGGCGGACATCGCCGCCGGGCGGCCCGTCGTCGTGGTCGACGACGCCGACCGGGAGAACGAGGGCGACCTGATCTTCGCCGCCGAACTGGCCACCACCGAGCTGGTCGCGTTCATGGTCCGGTACACCTCCGGCTACATCTGCGTGCCGCTGACCGAGAGCGAGTGCGACCGGCTGGACCTACCGCCGATGCACCACACCAACCAGGACCGGCGCGGCACCGCCTACACGGTGACCGTGGACGCCCGGGAGGGGGTGAGCACCGGCATCTCGGCGGCCGACCGGGCGCACACCATCCGGCTGCTCGCCGATGCCGGCACCGGCCCGACCGACCTGGCCCGACCGGGGCACGTGGTGCCGCTGCGCGCCCGCGAGGGCGGCGTGCTGCGCCGGCCCGGGCACACCGAGGCCGCGGTCGACCTGACCCGGCTGGCCGGCCTGCGCCCGGCCGGCGTGCTCTGCGAGCTGGTCAACGACGACGGCACCATGATGCGCGTGCCGGACCTGGAGAAGTTCTGCGCCGAGCACTCGCTGACCCTGATCACCATCGCCGACCTGATCGCCTACCGGCGACGCACCGAGAAGCAGGTGGAGCTGGTCGCCGAGGCCCGGATGCCCACCGAGCACGGGGTGTTCCGGGCGCTCGGCTACCGCAGCGAACACGACCCGGCCGAGCACGTCGCGATGGTCTACGGCGACCTCGGCGACGGGCAGGACGTGCTGGTGCGGGTGCACTCCGAGTGCCTCACCGGGGACGTGTTCGGCTCGCTGCGCTGTGACTGCGGTCCGCAGTTGAACGCCGCGCTGGCCCGGGTGGCCGCGGAGGGCCGGGGCGTGGTGCTCTACGTGCGCGGGCACGAGGGGCGGGGCATCGGCCTGCTGCACAAGCTGCAGGCGTACCAGCTGCAGGACCTGGGGCGGGACACCGTCGACGCCAACCTCGACCTCGGCCTGCCCGCCGACGCCCGGGACTACGGCACCGGCGCGCAGATCCTCTACGACCTGGGCGTGCGGTCGATGCGGCTACTCACCAACAACCCGGCCAAGCGCGCCGGGCTGGAGGGCTACGGGCTGACCATCACCGGGCGCGAGGGCCTGCCCATCCGGCCGCACCCGGAGAACGTGCGCTACCTGCGGACCAAGCGGGACCGGATGGGGCACCTGCTCGACGAGTTGGACGAGGTGACCGAGGCGCCGGCGAGCCGGCTGGCCTCGGGCGACGAGATCGGAGCGTAGCGATGGCGGGATTCGGCGAGCCCGGGGTGGGCGTGGTGGACGCGGCCGGGATGACCGTGGGCGTGGTCGCCGCGCGGTGGCACGGCGAGCTGACCGACCACATGCTCGACCGGGCGGTGGCCGCCGCCGAGGCGTGCGGGGCGCGGGCCGTGGTGGCCCGGGTGGCCGGCTCGGTGGAGCTGCCGGTGGTGGCCCAGGCCCTCGCCCGCCGGTGCGACGTGGTGGTCGCGCTCGGCGTGGTGGTACGCGGCGCCACCGCGCACTTCGACTACGTCTGCCGCTCGGTCACCGACGGGCTGACCCGGGTGGCGCTGGACGAGGGGAAGCCGGTCGCGCACGGGGTGCTCACCGTGGACACCATCGAGCAGGCCCGGGACCGGGCCGGGCTGCCCGGCTCGGCCGAGGACAAGGGCTGGGCGGCCACCGTCGCCGCGCTCGACGCGGCGCTGGCCATCCGCGGCCTGGTCGCCGGCACCGGGCACCGGGTCGGCTTCGGCGGCTGACCCGGCCCCGGACGGTCCCGTTCGGTGAGCGGAGGCTGACCCGGCGCACGTGCCCTGGTGGGGCGGCTGGAAGAATCGCGGCGTGAAGACGTTCGAGGAGTTGTTCGCCGAGCTGCAGGCCAAGGCCGCCGCCGGCACCCCGGGCTCGGGCACGGTCGCCGCGCTCGAGCGGGGGGTGCACTTCATCGGCAAGAAGGTCGTCGAGGAGGCGGCCGAGTCGTGGATGGCCGCCGAGCACGAGGGCCGGGAGCGGGCCGCCGAGGAGATCTCCCAGCTGCTCTACCAGACCCAGGTGCTGATGCTCGCCACCGGTCTCGACCTCAAGGACGTCTACCGACATCTGTGAGTGCGCCCCGTCGTTGATCCGAATCGACTGCTAGGAGCACTCCGTCATGCTGCGTGTCGCCGTACCCAACAAGGGCACCCTGGCCGAGCCGGCCGCCCAGATGCTGCGCGAGGCGGGCTACCGCCAGCGCACCGACCCGAAGGACCTGGTCTGCCGGGACGAGCCCAACGATCTCGAATTCTTCTACCTGCGCCCGAAGGACATCGCCACCTACGTCGGCTCCGGTGACCTCGACCTCGGCATCACCGGCCGGGACCTGCTGATCGACTCCGGGGCACCGGCCGAGGAGGTGGTCGACCTGGCCTTCGGCCGGGCCACCTTCCGGTTCGCCGCCCGCCCCGACGACATCGACTCGGTGCAGGAGTTGGGTGGGCATCGGATCGCCACCGCGTACCCCGGTCTGGTCGAGCGGCACCTCGGCGACCTGGGCGTCAAGGCGGACGTGATCCGCCTGGACGGTGCGGTGGAGAACGCCGTCCGGCTCGGCGTCGCCGACGTGGTGGCCGATGTGGTGGAGACCGGCGCCACGCTGCGCCAGGCCGGGCTGGTGGTCTTCGGTGAGCCGCTGCTGCGCTCCTCGGCGGTGCTGGTCCGCCGCGCCGGCGCCGCCGCCCACCCGCAGGCCGAGCAGCTGCTGCGCCGGCTGCACGGGGTGCTGGTCGCCCGCCGCTACGTGATGCTGGCGTACGACGTGCCGGCCGGGCTGCTCGACCGGGCCAGCTCGCTGACCCCGGGCATCGAGTCGCCGACCGTCTCCCCGCTGCACCGGGAGGGCTGGGTCGCGGTGCAGGCGATGGTGCTCCGCGACGACGTGCACCGGATCATGGACGAGCTGTACGAGCTCGGCGCCCGCGCCATCCTGGTCACCAACATCCACGCCTGCCGGCTGTGACCCGGCCGGCCCCGCCGCCCGGTAACCGTCCCGCCCACCCCGCCGGCGAGCCGACGGCCGCCACGCCGTCGGCGCCGGCCCCGTCCGGCGCGCCGGCCGACGGGTCGTCCGCGCCGGCCGGGTCCGGGCCGCCGGTGGCCGCCGGATCGTCAGGGCCGGTCTCGTCCGACCGGGCCGCGGGCGCGGCCGTTCCCCCGCAACGCGGTACGCCGCGGCCGGCACCCCCGGGGGCGGTGCGCCGACCGATGCCGCCGTGGCTGGCGCTCGCCCTGGTCACCCTGGCCGGGGTCGCCTCGGCGGCGCAGGGGGCGGCCAACGGGGAGTTGGGCACCCGGGTCGGGCACGCCACGCTGGCCGCGGTGGTCAACAACCTCGGCGGCACCCTGCTGGTCGTCCTCGGGCTGGCCGTCCTGCCGTCCATGCGGACCGGGCTGGCCGCGCTGCGGCGCCAGCGGCTGCCCTGGTGGTCCTACCTGGGTGGGCTCGGCGGGGCGGCGATCGTGGTGCTCGGCGCGTACCTGGTGCCGGCGCTCGGGGTCGCGGTGTTCACCATCGCGCAGGTCGCCGGGGGGAGCCTCGGCGGGCTGGCGGTGGACCGGGCCGGGCTGGCCCCGGTCGGCCGGCTCGCGCTCACCGGTCCCCGGATCGCCGGCGGGCTCATCGGCGTGGCGGCGGTGGCGCTGGCCCAGCTCGGCCAGCCGGTCGGCGAACTGGCCGTCGGCCTGGTCCTGCTCGCCGTCGCCGGCGGGGTGGCCGTGGCGCTGCAGACCGCGCTCAACGGCCGGATCTCCGCCGCCAGCTCGGCCGCCGCCGGCGTGGCGGTCAACTTCGCGGTCGCCACCCCGGCCGTGCTGCTGGTCGCCGCCCTCGCCGGCGCTCTCGCCGGGCCGGACTCCGGCTGGCCCACCGCCTGGTACCTCTACACCGGTGGGCTGCTCGGGGTGGCCATCGTCGCCGGGCTGGTGGTCGGGGTCCGGGCGGCGGGGGTGCTGCGTACCGGGTTGGCCCTGGTCGCCGGGCAGCTCGGCGGGGCGCTGCTGCTGGACGCCCTGCTGCCGGGCGGTCCCGGTGCCCGGCCGGCGGTGCTGGCCGGCGCGGCGCTGACCCTGCTCGCGGTCGTGGTGGCCGGCCGCGCACCCCGCCGGTCCGCCCGGCACCACGGCCGCCCCGTGGGCTGAGCGGCCAGGGCCGCCGCGCGGGCTGAGCGGCCAGGGCCGCCGCGTGGGCTGACCGGCCACGGTCGCCGCGTGGGCTGAGCGGCCACGGTCGCCGCGTGGGCTGACCGGCCAGGGTCGCCGCGTGGGCTGAGCGGCCATGGCCAGCGCGGCGGTGCCGCGACCTGGCCCCGGGCTGGGGCGGCGAGCCGCGCTCGCGGGGTGACCGGGGGTCGGCGATCCGCGCCGCGTGCGGCGGCGGAGCACCCGCCCGGGGCGGGTGGCAGACTGGTGGGGTGAGCGACACTGAGCTGATCCGTCTCCGGCCCCGCCGCATCCGGCTGGTCTGCTGGACGTCGGCGGCCCTGCTGCTGATCGTCTTCAGCCTGGTGGCCACCTCGCTGAGCGGCCCGACCGGCGACGGCTACGGCACGTTCCAGCGGGGCGACCAGGTCGCCATGATCGGTCTCGGCGTGTTCGGCGCGCTCGGCTTCCTGCTCTTCACCCGGCCCCGGGTGGAGGCCGACGCGCGCGGGGTGCGGGTGCGCAACGTCCTCGGCTCGTACGACCTGCCGTGGGAGGTCGTCCGGGGCGTCCGGTTCGACCGGGGCGCCCCCTGGGCCAGCCTGGAGCTGCACGACGACGACCTGGTCCCGATGGTGGCCCTGCAGGCCGCGGACAAGGAACTGGCCGTCGAGGGGGTGCGCGCCCTGCGCCGGCTGCACCAGGCGCACCAGGCCCGCCTCGCCGAGCGCACCGCCGGCTCCTGACCCGCCCGGCAGCCCGGACCTCGCCCCCGAGATCCGCGCTCGTTCGCTGAAAGAGCGCCTGTTCCGCCCCGGATGGCGACTCGTTCTCCGAACGAGCGGACCGCCTCCCGGGAGGGGTGGGGCGTCCGGTTTGGGGGCGGGTCGGCGCAGGGTGTAGTGTTGTCGAGTCGACCAGGCTGTCCGCGTGTGCGCGGGTGGCCATGAAAGTGGAGCGCCTGCTCCCACCCGAGTCGCCGCGACGGTGGCCGGGTCCGGTCACCGGTTCCGGGCACGTCCCGGTTCCGGATGCGCGATCATGTGATCGTGCCGACCGGTCGAGCAGGCCCTGGCATGCGCCGGGGCCTTCTGCTTTCCGGGTCGGTTCCCACCCGGGAGCCGCGGGGTCGGCAGCAGCAGATTCTCGACTCGAGGAGGCCCCATCAGCGTCGAACCACGCGTGAACGAGCAGATCCGGGCACGTGAGGTCCGACTGGTCGGCCCTGAGGGTGAGCAGGTGGGCATCGTCCCGCTGGAGCGCGCCCTTCAGCTGGCCGCGGACGTCGACCTGGACCTGGTCGAGGTTGCGCCGATGGCGCGCCCGCCGGTGTGCAAGCTCATGGACTTCGGCAAGTTCAAGTACGAGAGCGCACTGAAGGCGCGCGAAGCGCGGCGTAACCAGCAGCAGACCGTCATCAAGGAGATGAAGCTCCGGCCGAAGATCGACCCGCACGACTACGAGACCAAGAAGGGTCACGTGGTGCGGTTCCTCAAGGCCGGCGACAAGGTCAAGGTGACGATCATGTTCCGCGGTCGCGAGCAGAGCCGCCCGGAGCTGGGCTACCGGCTCCTGCGTCGGCTCGAGTCGGAGATCTCGGAGCTGGGGTACGTCGAGGCCGCGCCGAAGCAGGACGGCCGAAACATGATCATGGTGCTCGCACCGCACCGCGCCACCAAGGCCGCCGCGACGGCGGCCCGCGGTAGCGCGCTTCCGCGGGGCGAGCGGGAATCCGGCGCCCCCGAGGCGGCGCCGCCGGCCGAGGCCGGGCCCGCCGGGACCACCGGCGAGTAACAGGGGAGAAGACGTTCCACATGCCGAAGATGAAGAGCCACACGGGGATGGGCAAGCGGGTCCGGCTGACCGGCAAGGGCAAGGTCGTTGCCCAGCAGGCCGGCCTCCGGCACAACCTGGAGAAGAAGCCCTCCACCCGGACCCGCCGGCTGACCGGCACCGTCGAGCTGGCCAAGGCCGACGTGAAGCGCATCAAGAAGCTGCTCGGCCGCTGACGCGCGCCACCTGACGTAAGAAGGAGTTGAGATGGCACGCGTCAAGCGGGCTGTGAACGCCCAGAAGAAGCGCCGTACCCTGCTGGAGACCGCGAGCGGCTACCGCGGTCAGCGCTCCCGCCTGTACCGCAAGGCCAAGGAGCAGGTGCTGCACTCGATGCAGTACGCCTACCGGGACCGTCGCGACCGCAAGGGCGACTTCCGGCAGCTGTGGATCCAGCGGATCAACGCGGGCGCCCGGGCCAACGGGATGACCTACAACCGCCTGATCCAGGGTCTGAAGCTGGCCGGCGTCGAGGTCGACCGCAAGATCCTCGCCGACCTGGCCGTCAACGACGCCGCCGCGTTCGCGGGGATCGTCGAGGTCGCCCGGGCCGCGGTCGCGGCCGAGGGCACCGGCGGCGCGGCGGCCCAGGCCGCCTGATCCACCGGCAGCTGAGCGAGGCGCCCCTGTCGACGAGACGGGGGCGCCTCGTCGATGCCTGAGGACATCATGCTCTTCACCCCGCGTACGCCCCGGGTGGTGGCCGCCCGCCGGTTGCACCGCCGCCGGGACCGCGAGGCCACCGGCCGGTTCCTGGCCGAGGGGCCGCAGGCGGTCCGCGAGGCCCTGGCCCGGCCCGGCGTGGTCACCGAGCTGTTCGGCACCCCGACCACGCTGGACCGGCACGCCGACCTGGTCGCCCTGGCCACCGGCGGCGGCGTGCCGGTCTCCCCGGTGACCGAGGACGCGCTCACCGCGCTCGCCGAGACCGTCGCCCCGCAGGGCCTGGTGGCGGTCTGCCGACACCTCGACGTGTCGCTGGACCGGGCGCTGGCCGCCGCGCCCCGGCTGGTCGCCGTGCTCGCCGAGATCCGCGACCCGGGTAACGCCGGCACCGTGCTGCGCACCGCCGACGCCGCCGGGGCCGGCGCGGTGGTCTTCGCCGGCGACGCCGTCGACCCGTACAACGGCAAGTGTGTGCGGGCCTCCGCCGGCAGCCTGTTCCACGTCGACGTGGTCCGCGCGGCCGACCCGTCGGCGGTGGTCGCGGCGCTGCGCGACGCCGGGCTCACCGTCCTCGCCACCACCGGCTACGGCGAGGACGACCTGGACGACCTCGCCGACGCCGGCCGGCTCGCCGCGCCCACCGCCTGGCTCTTCGGCTCCGAGGCGCACGGGCTGCCCGAGGCGCTCACCGCCGCCGCCGACGCCCGGGTACGGGTGCCGCTGCACGGGCGCGCGGAGAGCCTCAACCTGGCTGCGGCCGCGGCCGTCTGCCTGTACGCTTCAGCGAGAGCACAGCGGCGGCCGGGACGGCCGCCCGAGGCACAGACCGCAGGGGAGAGCGTCCGCCCATGAACGCGCCACGGCGTTCGTTTAGCCAGCCCGCCGGTGTCGGCGGGCGGCGGGCCTGACCTGCTTTCCGCGCAACTCCCACCGGCGGGCTGCGGCGCAGCCGCGCGTCCGTAGACTCGCTTCGCCGGCCCGTGAGGGCTGGCGCCGCCGTGAGGGAGTGCCCGTACGCCATGAGCTACCGCAACGATCCGTACGACCCGAAGCAGGTCGCCCTGCTCGACCCGGCCGTCCTGGCCGAGGCCGTGGCCGCCGCCGAGAAGGCGTTCGCCGCGGCCGGTGACCCGGACGCGCTCACCGCGCTGCGCCCGGCGCACCTCGGTGACCGGGCCCCGGTGTCGCTGGCGCGCCGGGAGATCGGCGCGTTGCCGCCGGCCGCGAAGGCCGACGCCGGCAAGCGGGTCAACGAGGCCCGCCGCGCCATCGAGACTGCGTACGCCGCCCGCCAGGAGATCCTGGAGCGGGAGCAGGCGCAGCGGGTGCTGGTGGAGGAGCGCGTCGACGTCACGCTGCCCTACGACCGGCGTCCCCGCGGCGCCCGGCACCCGATCAGCACGCTGATGGAGCAGATCAGCGACCTGTTCATCGGGATGGGCTACGAGTTGGCCGAGGGCCCCGAGGTCGAGTTGGAGTGGACCAACTTCGACGCGCTGAACATCCCGGCCGACCACCCGGCCCGCGGTCTGATGGACACCTTCCACATCGCACCCGCCGCCTCCGGTGACGCGGCGGGCTCCGGCCTGGTGCTGCGTACGCACACCTCGCCGGTGCAGGCGCGCACCATGCTGACCCGGCAGCCGCCGATCTACGTGGTGGTGCCCGGCCGGGTCTACCGCACCGACGAGCTGGACGCCACCCACGCGCCGGTCTTCCACCAGGTGGAGGGCCTGGTGGTGGACAAGGGCATCACGATGGCGCACCTGCGCGGCACGTTGGACCACTTCGCCCGGGCCATGTTCGGCGAGGGCGCGAAGACCCGCTGGCGGCCGCACTACTTCCCGTTCACCGAGCCGTCGGCCGAGTTCGACGTCTGGTTCCCGGAGCACCGGGACGGGCCGCAGTGGGTCGAGTGGGGCGGCTGCGGCATGGTCAACCCGCGGGTGCTGCGCGCCTGCGGCATCGACCCGGAGGTCTACTCCGGATTCGCGTTCGGCATGGGCATCGACCGGACGGTGATGTTCCGGCACGGGGTCAGCGACATGCGGGACCTGGCCGAGGGCGACGTGCGGTTCACCCGCGCGTACGGGGTCGAGGCGTAGGGCGATGCGGGTACGAGTTACGGAGACGGTGGTCTGAGTCATGCGAGTTTCTGTCAGTTGGCTGCGGGAGTACGTCGACCTCCCCGCCGACCTGCCCACCGGCGACCTGGAGCAGGCCCTGGTCGACCTCGGCATCGAGGTCGAGTCCGTGGTGGACCTGCGGGAGACCGTCACCGGCCCGCTGGTGGTCGGTGAGGTCCGCGAGATTGAGGAGCTGACCGGCTTCAAGAAGCCGATCCGGTTCTGCCGGGTCGACGTCGGGGACGCCAACGGCACCGGGGAGCCACAGGAGATCGTCTGCGGGGCGACCAACTTCGCCCCTGGCGACCGGGTCGTGGTGATCCTTCCCGGCGGCGTGCTGCCCGGCGGCTTCGCCATCGGCGCCCGCAAGACCTACGGCCGCAACTCCAACGGCATGATCTGCTCGGCCCGGGAGCTGGGGCTCGGCGACGACCACTCGGGCATCCTGGTGCTGCCGCCGGACAGCCCGGCCAAGCCGGGTGACGACGCGCGGCCCGTGGTGGGGCTCGACGACGTCGTGGTCGAGGTGGAGATCACCCCGGACCGGGGGTACGCGCTGAGCGTGCGCGGCCTGGCGCGGGAGCTGTCGCACGCGCTCGGCGTGCCGTTCCGCGACCCGGGTCTGGCGCCCGCGCCCGGCGGCACCGAGGCGCCGGCGTACCCGGTCCAGGTGCGCGACACGGTCGGCTGCGACCGGTTCGCCGCCCGGATGGTGCGCGGCGTCGACCCGACCGCGCAGAGCCCGGAGTGGATGCAGCGCCGGCTCACCCAGGCCGGCGTGCGCGCCATCTCGCTGGCCGTCGACATCACCAACTACGTGATGCTCGAACTGGGCCAGCCGATGCACGCCTTCGACGCCGACCGGATCACCGGTCCGCTGGTGGTGCGCCGCGCCGAGCCGGGCGAGAAGCTGACCACGCTGGACGGCGTGAACCGGGTCCTCACCGCCGAGGACATGGTCATCTGCGACGACACCGGTCCCGTCTCGCTCGCCGCGGTGATGGGCGGCGAGACCAGCGAGGTGGTGGCGAGCACCACCAACGTGCTCCTCGAGGCCGCCCACTGGGACCCGGTGATGGTCGGTCGCACCGCCCGCCGGCACAAGCTGTTCAGCGAGGCCGCGAAGCGCTGGGAGCGGGGCGTCGACCCGGCGCTGCCGCTGGTCGCCCTGGAGCGGGCGGTCCGGCTGCTCACCGAGCTCGGTGGCGGGACCGCCGGCGCGGAGATCCTGGACATCGACCACGTCCAGCCGCCCCGCCCGGTGGTGCTGCCGGTCGACCTGCCCAGCCGGCGGGTCGGCGTGACGTACCCGCCGGCGCGGGTGGTCGCCCTGCTGGAGCAGGTCGGCTGCACCGTGCTGCAGGGCACCGACCGGCTGGCCGAGGACCCGGGCGAGGTCGGCGTACCGGCCGGCGGTCCGGCGGCGCTGACCGTCACCCCGCCGAGCTGGCGGCCGGACCTGCTGCACCCGGCCGACCTGGTCGAGGAGGTGGTCCGGCTCGACGGGTACGACCGGGTGCCGTCGGTGCTGCCGCTGGCGCCCGCCGGCCGCGGGCTGACCTGGCAGCAGCGGCGCCGCCGGGCGGTCTCCCGGTCGCTGGCCGAGCGCGGGTACGTCGAGGTGCTCGCGCACCCGTTCGTCGCCCCCGAGCTGCCCGACCTGCTCGGCCTGCCGGCCGACGACCCGCGGCGGCGGGCGGTGCGGCTGGCCAACCCGCTGTCGGAGGAGGAGCCGCTGCTGCGCACCACACTGCTCGGGCCGCTGCTCGGCATCGTCAAGCGCAACCTCGGCCGGGGCCAGCGCGACCTGGCGCTCTACGAGATCGGCACGGTCTTCCAGCCGCGTCCGGGCGCCGGCCGCCCACCCGCGATGGGGGTGGAGCACCGGCCCACCGAGGCCGAGTTCGCCGCCGCCGACGCGGTGCTGCCGCACCAGCCCCGGCACGTCGCGGTGGTGCTCACCGGTGACGTCGAGCCGGCCGGCTGGTGGGGCGCCGGGCGGGCGGCCGGCTGGGCGGACGCGGTCCAGGCCGGCCGGGATGTGCTCGCCGCCGCCGACATCCCGGAGCACCGGATCGAGGTGCGGGCCGCCGAGTACGCCCCGTGGCACCCGGGCCGCTGCGCCGAGCTGCTGGTCGACGGTGAGGTGGTCGGGCACGCCGGTGAGCTGCACCCGGCGGTGGTGGCGGCGCTGGATCTGCCCCGGCGCACCAGCGCGATGGAGCTGGACCTCGACGCGCTGCCGCCGGCCCCGGTGGCGCCCGCGCCGACGGTCTCCGGCTTCCCGCCGGCGCTGATCGACGTGGCGCTGGTGGTCGACGAGTCGGTGCCCGCCGCTCAGGTGCAGCGGGCCCTGGTCGAGGGCGCCGGCGAGCTGCTGGAGGGGGTGCGGTTGTTCGACGTGTACGCCTCCGAGCAGCTCGGCGCGGGCCGCAAGTCGCTGGCGTACAAGCTCACCTTCCGGGCTCCGGACCGGACGCTGACCGTGGAGGAGGCGGTGGCCGCCCGGGACGCGGCGGTGGCCCGCGCCGCGGAGCGGTTCGGCGCCGTCCTGCGCGGCGCCTGAGCCGGTGCCGCTGCTCGGCTGGCTCGCGGTGGCCGGCGCGCTCGCGTCGGCCACCGCCGGGCTGTGGTGGGCGCGCCGGCACCTGTTGCTGGTGTCGGTGGTGGGGCGCAGCATGGAGCCCACGTTGCGGGCCGGCGACCGGGTGCTGGCCCGGCGGGTGCCGGTGGAGCGGGTCCGCCCCGGCGACGTGGTCGTGGTGGCCGCCCCGGCGGCGATGACCGCCGGGCATCCCGGCCGGCCCGGCGACGCCGGCCCGGGGCTGCTGATCAAGCGGGCGTACGCGGTGCCCGGCGACCCGGTCCCGATCGACCGGGTGCCGCTGCTGCGCGGGGGCGCCGACCCGGTGGTGCCGCCGGGGCGCCTGGTGGTGCTCGGCGACAACCCGCCGTACAGCTACGACTCGCGCGAGTGCGGGTACATCCCGGCGGCCGACCTGCTCGGCGTGGTGGTGCGGCCCCGGCTGCCGCGGCAGCGGCGCGCCGCGTGACCGGAGTCCGGCCCCGCGGCGCGCCCGACCCCACTCAGCACAGCGAGGTCATCGTGGTGGCGCCCGCGGAGCAGTAGTAGCCGCACGAGCCGCAGGTCGTGCCGCACGACGGGGTGTAGCTGCACCGCTTGAAGTGGCACATCCCGCACAGCGCGCACCACGGGTCCGGCGGGCAGCCCGCAGCCGCGGTCACCTTCGGCACGAACAGGCCGAGCATGCGCTCGCCCAGGTTTTCCAGCCGACGAAACATCTGATCACCTCCCTCGCCGCGTCGGATGCGACGGACCGTACGACGGGCGGTTACAGCGGGATACATCGTGCCGCCCGACGCCGGTCGCGGATGTATCCGTGGCTGTATCACCGGCCCCTACCGTGTGCCCTGCCCGATCCGAGCGCAGGGAGGCGCCGATGCGGTACGTCGAGGTCGCCGGCCGGCTGACGCTGGCGCTGGTGTTCCTGGCGGCGGTCGTCGGCAAGGTGCGCGGCCGGGCGGCGTTCGCCGAGTTCGCCCGCTCCGTCGACCAGTTCGGCCTGCTGCCCCGGGCGTGGGCCACGGCGGCCGCGTACCTCGCCGTGGCGGCGGAGGCGGCGGTCGTCGGGCTGCTCGCGGTGCCGGCGACGGTGCGCGCCGGCTACGCCGTGGCGACCGGCCTGCTCGGCGTGCTCAGCGCGGCGATCGTCGCGGCCGTCCGCCGGGGTCGCCGTCCCGCGTGCCGCTGCTTCGGCGCCGGCGGTGCCCCGCTCGGCGCCCGGCACGTGCTGCGCAACGCGGTGCTGCTGGCGGTCGCCGGGTTCGGCTGGGCGGTGCTCGCGCTGGCCCCGCCGGAGCCGCTGCGCCCCGCCGGGCTGCTGCTCGGCCTGGCCGCGGCGGTGCCGGTCGCCGCCCTGGTGATCCGCTTCGACGACCTCGCCGCCCTGTTCGCCCCCACCCCGTCCCGCCGGTCGCCGGCCGCGCCCGTCGCCGGTCGCCGCCGGGGATGAGCCGTCCCGCGTCCCGCCGTCCGTCGACCTAGGAGTGCGCCATGTGGTACCTGTCCGCCGCCGTCGTCGTCGCCATCGTCCTCGGCCTGTTGAACCTGGTGCTGACGCTCGGCGTGATCCGCCGGCTGCGCGAGCACACCGAGCTGCTCGGCGACAAGCAGTCCACCCTGCCGGAGTCCATGCTGGAGCCCGGCTCGGTGCCCGGCGAGTTCGTCGCCACCGACCTGCGCGGGCGCACCCACACCCGCGCCGACCTGCCGCCGATGACCCTGGTGGCGTTCCTCTCGCCGGCCTGCGACCTGTGCGAGGCGCAGATCCCGGACCTGCTGGACCGGGCCCGGGAGATGCCGGGCGGGGCGGAGCACGTCTGGGTGGTGGTGGTCGGCAAGGGCCCGGAGACCGAGCCGTACGCGGCCCGCTTCGCCGACGTGGCCACCGTCTTCGTCGAGCCGGGCACCGGCCCGCTGCCGCTCGCCTTCGGGGTCAAGGGCTTCCCGGCGTTCGGTCTGCTCGACGAGCACGGCGTGGTGGCCGCCAACTCGTTCGGCATCGCCCGGTTGGACCTGCCGGTGGCGCGGTGACCGGTCCCCGGCTCTCGCCCCGGCGCGCCGCCCGGCACGCCCGGCAGGCCGTCGGCCTGACCTGGCGGGCGGCGCCCGGGGGCACGTTCGCGGACCTGCTGCTCGCGGTGGTCGGCGGCCTGGCGCCGGTGCTCGTCGCGGCGCTGACCAAGCTGGTGCTGGACAAGCTGACCACCGGCCGGGGGCCGGCCGTGCCGCTGGCCGTGCTCGGGGTCGGGCTGGCGGTGGTGGCCGCCACCAGCGTGCTCCTGCCGCACCTGCGCCGGTACGTGGAGGCCGAGCGGACCCGGGCGGTGAGCCGACTGGTCCGGGCCCACCTGTACGCGGCCGTGCAGCGCCTCGGCGGGCTCGCCCGGTTGGAGGACCCGGCGTTCCAGGACCGGTTGCAGGCCGCCCAGCAGACCGGGCACCTCGGCCCCGTCCAGCTGACCGGCAGCGCGCTGGCCGGGGTGCAGAGCGTGATCGTGGCCGTCGGCTTCCTCGGCGTGCTGCTGGTGCTCAGCCCGGTGGTGGGGCTGCTGGTGCTGGTGGCGGCGCTGCCCACGCTCTGGATGCAGCTACGGCTCAACCGGGCCCGCGCGGCGATGATCCTGCACCTGGAACACTTCCAGCGGCGCGACCTGTTCTTCGCCCAGTTGCTGGTGGGGCTGCCCGCCGCCAAGGAGGTGCGGCTGTTCGGCCTCGGCCGGTTCTTCGGCGACCGGATGCTCGACGAGCTGCGCGGCATGCACCGGGTGGAGCAGCGACTGGACCGCCGGGAGGTCCGCGCGCAGGCGCTGCTCGGCCTGCTCGGCGCCGGGGTGGCCGGGGCCGGCGTGGTCTACGTGGTCACCCGCGCCGCCGCCGGCGGGCTGACCCCCGGCGACGTCGCGGTCTACCTGGCCGCCGTGCCGGGGGTGCAGGGTGCGCTGGGCAGCCTGGTCGGGCAGCTCGGCGCGATCCACCAGGCGCTGCTGCTGTTCGACCACTACGACGAGGTGATCCGCGCCGAGCCGGACCTGCCGGTGCCGGCCGCGCCCCGCCCGGTGCCGCCGCTGCGGCGCGGGATCGAGCTGCGCGACGTGTGGTTCCGGTACTCGCCGGAGCACCCGTGGGTGCTGCGCGGGGTGGATCTGGTCCTGCCCGCCGGGTCGACCACCGCGCTGGTCGGGCTCAACGGCGCCGGCAAGAGCACCCTGGTGAAGCTGCTCTGCCGGTTCTACGACCCGCAGCGCGGCTCGATCAGCTGGGACGGGGTGGACCTGCGCGAGTTCGACCCGGCGGCGCTGCGGGAGCGGCTGGGCGCGGTGTTCCAGGACTTCATGCCGTACGACCTCAGTGCCGGGGAGAACATCGCGGTCGGCGACCTGGCCGCCCGGGACGACCGGGCCCGGCTGCGCGCCGCCGCCCGGCACGCCGGCATCGACGACGCCCTCACCGCCCTGCCCCGCGGCTACGACACCCTGCTCACCCGGATCTTCTTCGACGGGCCGGACCGGGACGACCCGCGGGCCGGCGTGGTCCTCTCCGGCGGCCAGTGGCAGCGGATCGCGCTGGCCCGCGGCTTCCTGCGGGCCGACCGCGACCTGCTCGTGCTCGACGAGCCCAGCTCCGGCCTGGACGCGGAGGCCGAGCACGACCTGCACGCCCGGCTGCGCCGGCTGCGCGCCGGCCGGACCAGCCTGCTCATCTCGCACCGGCTGAACGCGGTGCGCGACGCCGACAGCATAGTGGTGCTGGCCGACGGCCGGATCGCCGAGCACGGCGGCCACGACGAGCTGCTCGCCGCCGGCGGGGGCTACGCCCGGTTGTTCACCCTCCAGGCGCGCGGCTACCGCGAGCAGAGCGCCACCCCGGCCTGAGCGGGTCGCCCGCCGGGGTTCCGCGCGGGACACCGCCGGCGGTCCGCCCGTCGTCGGGCCGCGCGCGTCTCGGCGCGTCAGCCGCTCAGGTCGGTGGCGCGCCGCTGGCCTGGCACGGTCGGTCCGGCCCGCCCGTCGTCCGGGCCGGGCCGCTCCGCGTCGGGACCGGGGTCGGGCTGCTCAGCGGCGGCGAGTTCGGCGGCGAAGAGCCGGACCAGGTCGCCGATGCGGAACCGGCCCGGCCCGGCCGGCTCGGCGAGCTGCGCGGCCACCAGCCGGTCCAGGGCCCGCGCGGCCTCCTCGGGCGGCTGGCCGGTCAGCGCGGCGGCCAGCTCGGCGGTGACCGGCCCCGGCCGGGCCCGGCCCAACCGCCGGAACACCGGAGCGGCCGACCCGAGCCGGCGGTAGCTGGCGGTCAGCCGGGGCCGCAGCCCGGTCTCCGCGAGCCGGTAGCGCTCGTCGCGCAGCAACCGGGCCAGCCGGCCCAGCGACCAGTGCGGCCCCTCGGCGAGCCGGCGGGCGGCGGTACGCAGCGCCAGCGGCAGCCCCTCGCAGAGCGCCACCACCGCGCCGGCGGCCTCCGGCTCCTCGTTCACCCGGCGGTTGCCGGCCGCCGCCCGGAGCAGGGCGAGCCCGTCCGCCGGGGGAAGCGGATCCAGCCGCAGCGGCCGGTCCGCCCCGTCGAGCACCGGGGTGCGGCTGGTCACCAGCAGCGCGCAGCCGCCGCGTACCGGCAGCAGACCGTCGACCTGGGCGGCGTCGGCGGCGTTGTCGAGCACCAGCAGCACCCGCCGGTTGAACAGCAGGGACCGGATCCGGGCCCGGGCCTCGGCGAGGCTGGGCGGCTCCGGCCGGCAGGTCGGGCAGAGCGACCGGAGCACCCGGTTGGCCACCTGGATCGGCGGCAGCAGGGCGTCCGCGACCGAGCCGCCCAGGTCGAGGTGGAGCTGGCCGTCGGGGAAGGCGTCCAGCGCCGCGGCCGCAGCCCGCAGCGCGAGGGCCGACTTGCCGGTGCCGGCCATGCCGTAGACCGACACCGTGACCGGACGCTCGCCGGCGCCGGCCAGCGCGGCACCGAGGCGGGCCAGTTCGGCGTGCCGGCCGACGAAGGGCGCGGTGGCGCAGGGCAGCTCGTGCGGCACCGCCGCCGGGCCGGGGCCGGTGGGCCGGCCGCGGGCGCGCGGGCGGGCGCGGCTGCCGGCCGGCAGCAGCCGCGGGTCGTGCCGGCGTACCGAGCGGTACAGCTCGGCCAGCTCGGGGCCGGGGGAGACGCCCAGCTCCCCGGCGAGCGCCCGGCACGCGCTCCGGTACGTCTGCACCGCCGCAGCCTGGTCGCCGGCCCGACACTGGGCGGTCATCAGCAGCGCCCAGGCCGGCTCCCGCAACGGGTACTCGGTCAGGTGGGCGCGGAGCAGGGCCAGCAGCGCGGGGCTGCCGGGGTCGCCCAGTTCCAGCCGGCACCCGGCGTACGCCTCCCGGGCGCCGGCCCGGCGCTCGCGCAGCCGGTCGAACGCGGCCGCCGTCACCGCCCCGTACGCCGGCGGCGGCTCGGTCTCCGACCAGAGCGCCAGCGCCCGCTCCAGCAGGTTGGCCGCGACGGCCGGCTCGCCGCGGGCGCGGGCCGCCTGGCCCTCGGTGACCAGCCGCTCGAACTCGGTGGCGTCCAGCTCACCCGGCGCCACCCGGAGCCGGTAGCCGCCGCCCTCGGCGTGCAGCCGCACCGGTTCGCCGGGACCGCTGAGCAGGTGTCGGAGCTGGCTGGCGTGGCTGCGCAGGTTCGCCACCGCGGAGGCGGGGGCCTGCCCGCCCCACAGCTCCTGGCGCAGCCGCTCCACCGGGACCGCCACGCCGGCGTGCAGCAGCAGGGTGACCAGCAGCGCGGTCGGCCGGCCGGCCGGCAACCGCAGCGGGCGGCCGTCGCGGAGGACCCGGACCGGGCCGAGGATCTGGAACGACAGCCCCATGCGACCTCCGCTGTGTGCCCCCGCGGGCCGTCGTCGGCCCCACACCACCGCCGAGGTAATTATGCCAGTCGATGTATGGCTCGCGGCTCCCCTCGTGAGCGCGCGCATCGGCCGAAAGGTCAGCGGCGACGGCATGTTCGGTTACCCACGAGTCACATTCCAGCGGATAACCTGCTTGGATTCCGGCTGACGCCGGAACCACACCCCCGCCACCCCCACGGGAGTCGAGAACATGTCCGAGGATCCGCCGGTCAGCACGGTCGATGTCTGCATCGTGGGCGGCTGTGGCCGGGTCGGCCTGCCGCTGGGCATCGCGTTCGCCGCGCGCGGGCTCTCGGTGGTGCTGTACGACATCAACGCCGACGCGGTCGCCACGGTGAACGCGGCGAGGCTGCCCTTCGCCGAGCCGGGGGCGGCCGAGCCGCTGGCCGAGGCGGTGGCCTCCGGCCGGCTGCGGGCGACCACCGACCCGGCCAGCGTCGGCGTCTCCGAGCACCTCGTCGTGGTCGTCGGCACCCCGGTCGACGAGCACCTCAACCCGGACCTCTCCGCCGTGCCACGGGCGCTGGATCGCTGCGCCGAGCACCTGCGCGACGGCCAGCTCGTGGTGCTGCGCAGCACCGTCTACCCGGGCGTCACCGCGCTGACCGAGAAGCTGCTGGCCGGCAAGGGCATCCGGGTGGACGTGGCGTTCTGCCCGGAGCGGATCGCCGAGGGTCGGGCGATGACCGAGCTCTTCGCGCTGCCGCAGATCGTCGCGGCGCGTACGCCGGCGGCGCTGGCCCGGGCGGAGAAGCTGTTCCGGCACCTGACCGAGCAGATCGTGCCGCTCGAGCCGGAGGAGGCCGAGCTGGCGAAGCTGTTCACCAACACCTGGCGGTACATCAAGTTCGCCACCGCCAACCAGTTCTGGATGATGGCCAACGACTTCGGGCTGGACTTCGCCCGGATCCGGCACGCGGTGGCGTTCGACTACCCGCGCGCGGCGGACCTGCCGATGCCCGGCTTCGCCGCCGGGCCGTGCCTGTTCAAGGACACCATGCAGCTGGCCGCGTTCAACCGGAACAACTTCGTGCTCGGCCACTCGGCGATGCTGATCAACGAAGGGCTGCCGCTCTACCTGGTGTCCCGGCTGGAGGACCGGTTCGACCTGTCCGAGCTGACCGTGGGCATCCTCGGCATGGCGTTCAAGGGCGGCAGCGACGACCCGCGGGAGAGCCTGGCGTACAAGCTGCGCAAGATCCTGGCGCTGAAGACCCGCGAGACGCTCTGCACCGACCCGTACGTGGCCGACGAGCGGCTGGTCGACCTCGACGAGGTGCTGCGCCGCGCCGACCTGCTGGTCATCGCCGCACCGCACGAGCAGTACGCCCGGCTGGAGACCGACAAACCGGTGATCGACATGTGGGGGCTGACCGGGCAGGGGGTGCGGGTGTGAAGCCGCGCGTCTCGGTGATCGTCCCGGTCTACAACGAGGGCGCGGCGATCCTGCGCTGCCTGGAGCGGATGCTGCGGGAGGTGCTGCTCCCCGCCGAGGTGCTCATCGTGCACGACATGCCCGACGACACCACCGTCCCGTACGCCGAGGAGGTGGCTCGCACCGACCCGCGGGTGCGCACCGTGCTCAACACGTACGGCCGCGGGCCGGCGAACGCGATCCGGTTCGGCATCGACGCCGCCCGGGCCCCGGTGGTGGTGGTGACCATGGCCGACGGCTGCGACGACCCGCGCCAAATCGACGAGCTGGCCCGGCTGGTCGACCGGGGGGTGGTGGTCGCGGCGGCGTCCCGTTACATGCCCGGCGGGCAGCAGGTCGGCGGCCCCCGGCTGAAGCGGCTGCTGTCGCGCTGGGCCGGCCGCACCCTCTACACGTTCGCCCGGGTCGGCACCCGCGACGCCACCAACAGCTTCAAGGCGTACGACGCGGCCTTCGTCCGGGAGGTGGGGATCGAGTCCCGCACCGGCTTCGAGATCGGCCTGGAGCTGACCGCCAAGGCCAACCGGTTGCGGCTGCCGGTGGCCGAGATCCCGACCATCTGGCTGGACCGTCCGCTCGGGGAGTCCCACTTCGACCTGGGCCGCTTCCTCCCCGGTTACCTGCGGTGGTACTTCTTCGCCTACGGTCGACGGCTGAGCCGGGAGAAGCTGGCCGCGCGGACGGGCGCCGTCGCCGTGCCGCGCCAGCCGGACCCCCGGGGCAGCACCGAGTACGAGAAGACTGGATAGGAGCGCACGTGGCGAAGGTCCTGGTGACTGGTTCGGCCGGTTTCATCGGCGGCTACCTGGTGGAGGAACTGCTCGGGCGCGGCCACGAGGTGGTCGGGATCGACAACTTCTCCAAGTACGGCCCGGTCACCCACAGCTACGACGACCACCCACGGTTCCGCTTCGTCGAGGGCGACGCCCGCGACGTCGACCTGCTCACCGAGCTGCTCGACGGGTGCGACCACCTGGTGGCCGGCGCGGCGATGATCGGCGGCATCTCCTACTTCCACGCGTACGCCTACGACCTGCTCGCCACCAACGAGCGGATCATGGCGGCCACCTGCGACGCGGCGATCCGGGCACACCGGGAGGGCCGGCTGGCCAAGGTCACCTACCTGTCGTCCTCGATGGTGTTCGAGTCCACCGAGCACTGGCCCAGCCGCGAGGGGGACGAGCGGCGCATCCCGCCGCCGCTGTCGTCGTACGGCTTCCAGAAGCTGGCCGTGGAGTACTACGCGCGGGCCGCCTGGGAGCAGTACCAGCTGCCCTACACCATCGTCCGGCCGTTCAACTGCGTCGGCGTGGGGGAGGGGCGGGCGCTCGGCCAGGCCGAGGTGCTCTCCGGCAACGTCAAGCTGGCCATGTCGCACGTGGTGCCCGATCTGGTGCAGAAGATCGTCAAGGGGCAGGACCCGCTGCACATCCTCGGCGAGGGCAACCAGGTGCGGCACTACACCTACGGCGGTGACCTGGCCCGCGGCATCGCCACCGCGATCGAGCACCCGGCGGCCCGCAACGAGGACTTCAACCTCTCCACCCCGGAGTCGACCAGCGTCCTCGAACTGGCCGAGCTGATCTGGCACAAGATCAAGGGTCCGGACGTGCCGTTCCGGTACGTCTCCGACGAGCCTTACCGGTACGACGTGCAGAAGCGGGTGCCGGACGTGACGAAGTCCCGGGAGGTGCTCGGCTTCACCGCCACCACCTCGCTGGACGAGATGCTGGACGAGGTCATCCCCTGGGTGACCCGCGCGGTCGAGGAGGGGCGCCTCTGACCGAGGCGCCACCCCGCCGGCCGGCGCTCAGGCGGTGACCACCGGCTCGCCGTCGCGCCGCTGGTCGGCACCGTCGTCCGGGCGCCGGTCGTGGCCCTCGGCCACCGGGCCCGCGGGCCGGGGGAACCACTCCACGGGCGACCCCCCGTCGCCGTCGGCCCGGCCGCCGTGGTCGGCGGGCTGCCGGTCGTCGCCGGCCCCCCACCCTCCGGCGCCGGTCCGCCCCGCCACGGCGGTGAGTCCCCACCCGGCGTCCGGGGCGGCCACGCCGGCCGCTGCGGCGCCCCTCTGCCCGGCGTCCGGCGTGGCGCCGGCTTGGGCCGCGGCCGGCTCGGCGTCCGCCTGCGCCGCGGCCGGCTCGGCGTCGCCGGCACCCGTCCGGCCAGCCGCCACGGTGGCCCGGTGGGCCGGCTCGTCGTCCACCGCGCTGGTCGCCGAGGTCGGCCGCTCGGCCTCCGGCATCACCGCGGTGACCGCCGTCCCTTCATCCTCCGATTCGGTCGGCTCCGCCGCGATCGGGTCCGGGGCGGCCGGCTCCGGTGCGGTCGAGTCCACGCCGGCCGGCCGGGCGGCGGCGTCGCCGCGGCGGGGCGCCACCACCGGGAACTCCGCGGTCTCGGTGCCGCCCGCGGCCGCCGCCATCACCGCAGCCGCTGCCAGGTCGGCCACCCGCTTGGCCTCGCGGCGCACCCGGGCGCGGACCTCCCGGGCGTGCTGCTCGGCGGCCTCCGCGGCCTGCCGGGCCGCGTCCAGCCGGGCCGCCTCGTCGGCCAGTTCCCGCTGCACCTCGCTGAGCCGCCGCTGCAGCTGCACCAGCTCCCGCTCCGCGCCCGCGCAGTCCTGGCGGGCCCGGGCGAGCTGCTGCTGGGCGGTCTCCAGCTCGGCGCGGAGCTGAGCCAGCGCCTCCCGCCGCTCGGTGATCTCCCGCTGGACGGCGGCGAGCTGTTCGGCGTGCGCGGCGTCCTGCTCGTCGGCGTGCTCGCGCAGCTCGGTGGCGTACTGCTGGGACTCGGCGATCAGCGACGTCAGCTCCTCCTCGACGGCCGCGCGCTGGTCGGCCAGCTCCTGCTCGACCGCGGCCCGGCGCTCGGTGAGTTCCCGCTCCACGCCGGCCCGCCACTGGGTCAGCTCCTGCTGGCCGCGGGCGCGGGCCGCCTGGACCTCCTGCTGGATCTGGGTACGGGCGGCCTTGGTCAGCGCCTCGGCGGCGTTGCGGGCCTGCTCGACCTGCTGCGCGCTCTGCTCGTTGAGCCGCTGCGCCTCCTGCATCGCGTGCTGGTGGGCGGCCTCGCCCTCGGCCCGGGCCTGCTCGGCGGCCGCACGGGTCTCGGCCAGCTCCGCCTCGGCCGCCGCCTGCCGTTCCGCGTACGCCTGTTCCTGCTCGGCGCGGCGGGCGGCGGTCTCCTCCTCCAGGGTCCGCAGCGCCTCGGCGACCCGCTCCCGGGCCGCCGCCAGCACCGACTCGGCCTCCGCCCGCAGCTCCCCGGCGCGTTGCTCGGCAGCGCCGGTGATCGCCTCGGCCTGCTTCTCGGCCAGCCCGAGGATCTGCTCGACCATCGGCCCGAGGTCGCTGAAGGAGGCCCGCTCCGGCTGTGCCGGGCGCTGGCGCACCTCGGTCAGCTCGGCGCGGAGCCGCTGCAGCTGCGCATCGAGCGCCCGGATCTCGGCGGTGGCCTGTTCCCGCTCGGCGGTCAGCGCCGCGAGCCGGCCGTCGACCTGCTCGACGTAGCGATCGACCTGCCGCTTGTCGTAGCCGCGCAGGGCGGTCTCGAACCCCGGCCGCCCGGCCGGCTCATCGCGCACCGGGTGCGGCTCTTCGCCGTGGGACATGCGCCATCCTCCGTACGATCCCGAGCGGTTCCGCCGACGGCTGACCGCCCACCGGCGACGAATGTGGCGCAACGCTACCGCCGCCCGGTACGGCCCGCGGTCCCACCCCACCCACCTCTTCGCGCCGGTTGCGTGGGTGTCGACCGAGTGAGGTCGGGGCGACTGACTGTGACCGGCGTCACGTCCCATTCTCATGCATTGGGCTGCATGAACTTGCAGCGAGCGATCATCATTGCTAGCGTTGATGCATAGTCATGCGGAGGTGAGTATGGGTATCCGAGTCGCGGTCGCGGGGGCCAGCGGCTACGCCGGCGGCGAGCTGCTCCGCCTGGTCGCCGGGCACCCGGAGTTCGAGCTGGTCGCGGCCACCGCGCACAGCCAGGCCGGGCACCGGGTCGACGCCGTCCACCCGCAGCTCGCCGGGCTCGACCTGGTGCTCGCCGAGACCGACCCGGCGACGCTGGCCGACGCGGACCTGGTCTTCCTGGCCCTGCCGCACGGCGAGTCGGCGGCCCTGGCCAGCCAGCTTCCGGACGAGGTGCGGGTGGTCGACCTCGGCGCCGACCACCGGCTGGCCGACCCGTACGACTGGGCGCAGTACTACGGCGGCACCCACGCCGGCCGGTGGACCTACGGCCTGCCGGAGCTGCCCGGGCAGCGGGCCGCGATCGCCGGCTCCACCCGGGTCGCCAACACCGGCTGCTACGCGGCGGCCATCACCCTCGCCCTGGCCCCGCTGATCGCCGCCGGCGCCGCCGAGCCGGCCGACGTGGTCGTGGTGGCCGCCTCCGGCACCTCGGGCGCCGGGAAGGCGGCCAAGCCGCACCTGCTCGGCAGCGAGGTGATGGGCGACCTGTCGCCCTACCGCGTCGGCACCCACCAGCACGTGCCGGAGATCAAGCAGGCCACCGGCGCCACCAGCCTCTCCTTCACCCCGGTCCTCGCGCCGATGCCGCGCGGCATCCTGGCCACGGTCACCGCCGTGCCGGCCCGCGGCGTCGACCCGCAGGCGGTGCTCGCCGAGGCGTACGCGGACGCGCCGTTCGTGCACGTGCTGCAAGAGGGGCAGTGGCCGCACACCGCGGCCACCCTCGGCTCCAACTCCTGCCACCTGCAGGCCACCGTCGACGTCGACTCCCGCCGGACGGTCGTGGTCAGCGCGCTGGACAACCTCGGCAAGGGTGCGGCCGGCCAGGCCGTGCAGTGCGCCAACCTGATGCTCGGCCTGCCCGAGAGCACCGGCCTGTCCGTCTGGGGGGTCGCGCCGTGAGCGCGCGGAGTGCGGCGCAGCAGAGCCCCGCAGTCACGAACGAAGGGATGGCGCCGTGACCGTCACCGTTCCCCGTGGATTCCGGGCCGCCGGCGTCGCGGCCGGGCTGAAGGCCAGCGGCGCCAGTGACGTGGCGCTGGTGGTCAACGACGGCCCGGACGCCGGTGTGGCCGGGGTGTTCACCGCCAACCGGGTCAAGGCGGCACCGGTGCTCTGGACCCAGCAGGTGGTCCGGGGCGGGGTGGTCCGCGCCGTGGTGCTCAACTCCGGCGGCGCCAACGCCTGCACCGGCCCCGCCGGCTTCCAGGACACCCACGCCACCGCCGAACACACCGCCGGCGCGCTCAGCGCCGCCAACGCCCGGCTGATGCTGGGCGCCGGCGAGGTGGCGGTCTGCTCCACCGGCCTGATCGGCGAGCGGCTGCCCATGGCCGCGCTGCTCTCCGGCGTCAACAAGGCGGTGCGCGGGCTGTCCCGCGACGGTGGCGCCCCCGCCGCCGAGGCCATCATGACCACCGACACCCGGCCGAAGACCGCGGTGGCCCAGGGCAGCGGCTGGACCGTCGGCGGGATGGCCAAGGGCGCCGGCATGCTGGCCCCCGGGCTGGCCACCATGCTCTGCGTGCTGACAACCGACGCGGTGGCCGGGCCGGAGGTGCTCGACGCCGCGCTGCGCGAGGCGTGCCGGGTCACCTTCGACCGGGTCGACTCCGACGGCTGCATGTCCACCAACGACACCGTGCTGCTGCTGGCCAGCGGTGCCAGCGGCATCACGCCCGGCGTGGCCGAGCTGACCGCGGCGGTCACCGCGGCCGCCCACGACCTGGCCCAGCAGCTCGTCGCCGACGCCGAGGGCGCCACCAAGCAGATCGCGGTCGAGGTGGTCGGCGCGGCCAGCGAGGACGACGCGGTCGAGGTCGGCCGGGCGGTGGCCCGCAACAACCTGGTCAAGACCGCGCTGTTCGGCAACGACCCGAACTGGGGCCGGATCCTCGCCGCCGTCGGCACCACCGACGCCGCCTTCGAGCCGGACGGGATCGACGTCGCGGTCAACGAGGTCTGGGTGTGCCGCTCCGGCGCCGCCGCCGAGGACCGCTCGAAGGTCGACCTCAGCGGACGGGACGTCACCATCCGGATCGACCTGCACGCCGGCGACGCCGCGGCCACCATCTGGACCAACGACCTCTCCCACGCGTACGTGCACGAGAACTCGGCCTACTCGACATGAGCCTCACCACCGACCTCACCCGCGCCCAGGCCAAGGCCGCCACGCTGATCGAGGCGCTGCCCTGGCTGGCCCGCTTCTCCGGCTCCACCGTCGTGGTCAAGTACGGCGGCAACGCCATGGTCGACCCCGAGCTGCAACGCGCCTTCGCCGCGGACATGGTCTTCCTCCGCTACGCCGGCCTGAAGCCGGTCGTGGTGCACGGCGGCGGGCCGCAGATCTCCGCCATGCTCGGCCGGCTCGGCATCGACAGCGAGTTCCGCGGCGGCCTGCGGGTCACCACCCCGGAGGCGATGGACGTCGTCCGGATGGTGCTGGTCGGCCAGGTCGGCCGGGAACTGGTCGGGCTGATCAACGCGCACGGCCCGTTCGCGGTCGGCCTCTCCGGCGAGGACGCCGGGCTGTTCACCGCGGTGCGCCGGCCCGCGTACGTCGACGGCCAGCCGGTCGACGTCGGGCAGGTCGGCGACGTGGAGTCGGTCGACGTCTCGGCGGTCACCGACCTGATCGCGGCCGGCCGGATCCCGGTGATCTCGACCGTCGCCCCGGACGCCGATGGGGTGCTGCACAACCTCAACGCCGACACCGCCGCCGCCGCGCTCGCGGTCGCCCTGGCCGCGCGCAAGCTGGTCGTGCTCACCGACGTGCCCGGCCTCTACGCCGACTGGCCGGACACCGACAGCCTGGTCTCCGAGATCAGCACCGACGACCTGGCGAAGCTGCTGCCGCGCCTGGAATCGGGGATGGTCCCCAAGATGGAAGCCTGCCTGCGCGCGGTGCGCCAGGGTGTGCCCGCCGCGCACGTCGTCGACGGCCGGGTCGCCCACTCCACTCTGCTCGAGGTCTTCACCTCGGAGGGGTTCGGCACCATGGTCGTGAGCGCGCAGGGTGCGGAAGCGGAGCGGCCAGGCCCCGCAGTCGCCAACAAGGAAGGTTCCGTGCCGTCATGAGCACCCTCGTCGAGCGCTGGTCGCAGGCCATGATGGACAACTACGGCACGCCGCCGCTGGCCCTGGTCGCCGGCTCCGGCGCGGTCGTGGTCGACGAGGCCGGCCGGGAGTACGTCGACCTGGTCGGCGGGATCGCGGTGAACGCCCTCGGCCACGCCCACCCGGCCGTGGTGGCCGCCGTGTCCAAGCAGGTCGCGACGCTCGGGCACGTCTCCAACCTCTACGTCGCCGAGCCGCCGGTGGCCCTCGCGGAGCTGCTGCTGGCGCTCGCCGGCCGCCCCGGTCGGGTCTTCTTCGCCAACTCCGGGGCGGAGGCCAACGAGGCGGCGTTCAAGCTTTCCCGGCTGACCGGCCGCACCCACGTGGTCGCCACCCGGGGCGGTTTCCACGGCCGCACCATGGGCGCGCTGGCGCTCACCGGCCAGCCGGCCAAGGCCGACCCGTTCCGACCGCTGCCCGGCGAGGTCACCCACGTCGACTACGGCGACGTCGCCGCGCTGGAGGCGGCCGTCACCGACGCCACCGCGATGGTGATCCTGGAGCCGATCCAGGGCGAGAACGGCGTGGTCGTCCCCCCGGCCGGCTACCTGGCCGCCGCCCGGCGGATCACCGCCCGGCACGGCGCGCTGCTGGTCCTCGACGAGGTGCAGACCGGCATCGGGCGCACCGGGCACTGGTTCGCCCACCAGGCCGAGGGCGTCGACCCCGACGTGGTCACCCTGGCCAAGGGGCTCGGCGGCGGGCTGCCGCTGGGCGCCTGCCTGGCCTTCGGGCGGGCCGCCGAGCTGCTCCGCCCCGGCTCGCACGGCACCACCTTCGGCGGCAACCCGGTCAGCTGCGCGGCCGCGCTCGCGGTGGTGAGCACGATCGCCGGCGACGGGCTGCTCGACCACGTCAAGCGGGTCGGCGAGCGGCTGCGTCGGGGCATCGAGGCGCTCGGCCACCCGCTGGTGGGCGAGGTGCGCGGCGCCGGCCTGCTGCTCGGCGTGGTGCTCACCGCCCCGGTCTCGGCGGTGCTGGCCGAGGCGCTGCGGGAGACCGGCTTCCTGGTCAACCCGGTGCAACCCGGCGTGGTCCGGCTCGCCCCGCCGCTGATCCTCACCGCCGCCCAGGTCGACGCGTTCCTGGCCGCGCTGCCCGCCGCCCTGGCCGCCACGACGCCCGCCGCCGCCGGCGCGACCGCCCCGACCGCTCCCGCTCCTCCGACGGCGACCGCCCCGGCCGCTCCCGTCGCCAGCGCGGGCGCCCCGACGGCGATCGCTCCGACGGCCGGCGGCCCGACCGCCGCACCCACCCCGACCACCCCGGAGACGACCCCATGAGCCCCCGGCACTTCCTGCGCGACGACGACCTGACCCCCGCCGAGCAGTCGGCGGTGCTGGACCTGGCCGCGCGGATGAAGGCGGACCGGTTCGCCCACCGGCCGCTGGCCGGGCCACGGTCGGTGGCGGTGCTCTTCGACAAGCAGAGCCTGCGCACCCGGATCTCGTTCGACGCCGGCATCGCCGAGCTGGGCGGCCACCCGCTGGTGGTGGACACCCAGGTCACCCACTTCGGCCGGGGCGAGACCCTGGCCGACGCCGGGCGGGTGCTGTCCCGCTACGTCGCGGCGATCGTGCTGCGCACCCACGGCGACGACCGGATCGCCGAGGTGGCCGCCGGGGCGAGCGTGCCGGTGGTCAACGCGCTCACCGACGGCTTCCACCCCTGCCAGCTCCTGGCCGACCTGCTCACCGTCCGGGAGCGGTGCGGCGGCACCGCCGGGCGCACCCTGGCGTACCTGGGCGACGGGGCCAACAACATGGCCCACTCGTACCTGCTGGCCGGGGCGACCGCCGGGATGCACGTACGGGTGGCCGGCCCGGCCGGCTTCGCCCCCGACCCCGCGGTGGTGGGCCGGGCCGCCGAGATCGCCGCCGGCACCGGCGGTTCGGTGAACGTGCTGACCGACCCGGCCGAGGCGGTCAAGGGCGCCGACGTGGTGGCCACCGACACCTGGACCTCGATGGGCCAAGAGGACGACGGGCTGGACCGGATCACGCCGTTCCGGCCGTACCAGGTCAACGCCGACCTGCTCGGCCAGGCCGCGCCGGACGCGATCGTGCTGCACTGCCTGCCCGCGCACCGGGGCGAGGAGATCACCGACGAGGTGCTCGACGGCCCGTGCAGCGCTGTCTTCGACCAGGCGGAGAATCGGCTGCACGCCCAGAAGGCGCTGCTCACGTTCCTCCTCGAGGCCGCGACCGCGGCACCCGACGCGGCGGCGCCGGGCGCCACCGCGACCAGGGAGAACCGATGACCGCCCCGCTGACCCGCGCCGCCCGGCACGCCCGCATCGTCGAGTTGATCCGCGACAAGGCGATCCACTCGCAGACCGAACTGGCCGACCTGCTCGCCGGCGACGGCATCCAGGTCACCCAGGCCACCCTCTCCCGGGACCTGAAGGAACTGGGGGCGGTCACGGTCCGCGGCGGCGACGGACGGGCCGTCTACCTGATCCCCGAGGACGGCCAGCGGCCGCTGCGCGAGGCCGAGGCCGCTCCGGCCCGGCTGGTGCGGCTGCTGCGCGAGCTGCTCAACGGGGTCGACTCCAGCGGCAACATCGCCGTGCTGCGCACCCCGCCGGGCGCGGCGCACTACCTGGCCAGCGCGTTGGACCGAGCGGGCCTGCCCGAGGTCGTCGGCACCATCGCCGGCGACGACACCATCCTCGTCGTGGCCCGCGAGGCCGTCGGCGGGGCCGCGCTCGGCGAGAAGCTCGCCGGCTGGGCCCGCCGGGAAGAGAACGTTGAAGGGAGCACCACACCATGACCGAGCGGGTCGTCCTGGCGTACTCCGGAGGGCTGGACACCTCCGTCGCCATTCCGTACCTGGCCGAGCAGACCGGCGCCGAGGTGATCGCGGTGGCGGTCGACGTCGGGCAGGGCGGCGAGGACCTCGACGTCATCCGGCAGCGCGCGCTGGACTGCGGCGCCGTGGAGTCCGAGGTGGTCGACGCGCGCGACGAGTTCGCCGCCGAGTACTGCCTGCCGGCGATCCGGGCCAACGCCCTCTACATGGACCGCTACCCGCTGGTCTCCGCGCTGTCCCGGCCGCTGATCGTCAAGCACCTGGTCACGGCCGCGAAGAAGTACGGCGGCACGATCGTGTCGCACGGCTGCACCGGCAAGGGCAACGACCAGGTCCGCTTCGAGGTCGGTCTGAGCGCGCTCGCGCCCGACCTGAAGATCATCGCGCCGGCCCGGGACTTCGCCTGGACCCGGGACAAGGCGATCGCCTTCGCCGAGGAGAAGGGCCTGCCGATCGACGTGTCGGCGAAGTCGCCGTACTCGATCGACCAGAACCTGTGGGGCCGCGCGGTGGAGACCGGCTTCCTCGAGGACATCTGGAACGGCCCCATCGAGGACCTCTACTCGTACACCTCGGACCCGGCCCAGGAGCGCGACCCCGACCAGGTCGTGATCACCTTCGACGCCGGCGTGCCGGTCGCCGTGGACGGCGAGACGGTGACCCCGTACCAGGCGATCCTGGAGCTCAACCGGCGCGCCGGCGCCCAGGGCGTCGGCCGGCTCGACATGGTCGAGGACCGGCTGGTCGGCATCAAGAGCCGCGAGGTGTACGAGGCGCCGGGCGCCATCGCGCTGATCACCGCCCACCAGGAGTTGGAGGCGGTCACCGTCGAGCGCGACCTGGCCCGGTTCAAGCGCGGCGTGGACCAGCGCTGGGGCGAGCTGGTCTACGACGGCCTGTGGTTCTCGCCGCTGAAGCGGTCGCTGGACGCGTTCATCGACGACGCCCAGCAGCACGTCTCCGGCGAGGTGCGGCTGACCCTGCACGGCGGCCGGGCCACCGTGACCGGCCGGCGCTCCGAGGCCAGCCTCTACGACTTCGGCCTGGCCACCTACGACACCGGCGACACCTTCGACCAGTCCCTGGCCAAGGGCTTCGTGCAGCTGTGGGGCCTGCCGAGCAAGATGGCGGCGGCCCGGGACGCCCGGCTGGGTGGCGCCTGATCGTGAGCACCACAATGGGTGGGGTGGACGACAAGAGCCTGACCGAGAACAGTGCCGCCACCAACCGCACCAGCCTCTGGGGCGGCCGGTTCGCCGGTGGCCCCAGCGAGGCCCTGGCCCGGCTGTCGGTGAGCGTGCAGTTCGACTGGCGGCTGGCGCCGTACGACATCGCCGGCTCCCGGGCGCACGCCCGGGTCCTGGCCGGCGCCGGCCTGCTCGACCCGGAGGAACTGGGCCGGATCCTGGCCGCCCTGGACGACCTGGAGGCGGCCTGCGCCTCCGGGGAGTTCCGCCCCACGGTCGACGACGAGGACGTGCACACCGCGCTGGAGCGCGGCCTGCTGGAGCGGCTCGGCAGCCTCGGCGGCAAGCTGCGCGCCGGCCGGTCCCGCAACGACCAGGTCGCCACCGACCTGCGGCTCTACCTGCGTGACCACGCCCGGGGCGTGGCCGCCCGGCTGGTCGAACTGGCCGAGGCGCTGGTCGAGCAGGCCGAGCGGCACACCGACACCGCCGCCCCCGGCATGACCCACCTGCAGCACGCCCAGCCGGTCACCTTCGGGCACTGGCTGCTCGCGCACGTCCAGCCGCTGCTGCGGGATCTGCAACGGCTGCGCGACTGGGACCACCGCACGGCGGTCAGCCCGCTCGGCGCGGGTGCGCTGGCCGGCTCGGGCCTGCCGCTGGACCCGGTCGCCGTCGCCAAGGAGCTGGGGTTCCGCACGTCCTTCGCCAACTCGATGGACGCCGTGGCCGACCGGGACTTCGTCGCCGAGTTCCTCTTCGTCACCGCGATGATCGGGGTGCACCTGTCCCGCCTCGGCGAGGAGGTGGTGCTCTGGACCTCGCAGGAGTTCGGCTGGGTCGAGCTGGACGACGCCTTTGCCACCGGCTCGTCGATCATGCCGCAGAAGAAGAACGCGGACATCGCCGAGCTGGCCCGGGGCAAGTCCGGCCGGCTGGTCGGCGGGCTGATGAGCGTGCTCACCATGCTCAAGGGCCTGCCGATGACCTACGACCGGGACATGCAGGAGGACAAGGAGCCGGCCTTCGACGCGGTCGACACCCTCGAACTGCTGCTCCCGGCGCTCGCCGGCATGATCGCCACGATGACGGTCCGGGTGGACCGGCTGGTCGCCTCCGCGCCGGTCGGCTTCTCGCTGGCCACCGAGGTGGCCGACTGGCTGGTGCGCCGGGGCGTGCCGTTCCGCGACGCGCACGAGATCACCGGCAGGCTGGTGGCGCTCTGCGTGGCCCGGGACTGCGCGCTCGACGAGGTCTCCGACGCCGACCTGGCCGCGGTGAGCGAGCACCTCGACCCGTCGGTGCGCGACGTGCTCTCGGTCCGCTCCGCGCTCGCGGCCCGGACCACGCCCGGCTCCACCGGCCCCGGGCCGGTCGCCGACCAGCTCGCCGCCGCCGCGGACAAGCTGGCCGGCTGGCGGGAGTGGGCCGCCGAGAGCGTCGTCCCTCGCTGACTCCACGTCGGGGGAACTGCCGCCTCGGTGCTGACTCGCCGGGTGGCAGTTCCTCCGACGTGGGCGGCAAGGCCCGGCTCGGCGTGGCCCGGCACGGCGCCGACCCGGGTCAGGCCGTCGGCCGCTCCCGCTTCGGGAGCTTGGCCACCACCGCGTCGTACGACGCGTCGACCGCCTCGATCAGCTCCTCGTCGTCGATCCGGCCGTCCAGCCGCAGCGTGTTCCAGCCGGACCGGCCGATGTAGGGCATCACCCGGGCGTCGTCGGGGTGCCGGTGCAGCCACTCGTCGGCCACCTCCCGGCTCGGGCCGCACTTCACCCCGATCGTCGGCGGGTTGGCCGGCGAGCCGAGGAACGCGAAGATCCGGCTGCCGACCTTGACCACCTCGTCGCCCTCCCACGGCTGGTCCAGCCAGGCACCCGGCTTCGCCAGGCAGTACGCCAGCATCTCCGCCCGCTCCATCGCCCCTCCCGCCGATCGACCCCGGCACAGTCTGCCCCAGTCTCCCCGAACCACCGGCGCACCGCCGTACCCGCCGGCGACAGCCGCCACCCGGTCCGCAGCTGGCGGGTCACCCGGCTGCCCCCGCCGATCGGATGCTGCCCAGCAGGGCCGGAAGCACCGCCGGCCCCTGCTGTGCGACAGACGATCGATCAGTCGGCCGGGGCGGTGCGGGCGGAGAGGCGTTCGAAGCGTTGTTTCGCCGCCTGGGCGCTGCCGAGGCCGAGGCCGTAGGCGATCGCCTGCCAGGTCAGGCCACGGCCGCGGGCCAGGGTCAGCAGACCGGCCTCCAGCGCGTCGACCTCGGCGCGCAGGTGCGGGAGCAGGGTGAGCGCCGCGGTGAGGTCGTCGTCGTCGACCGGCTCCTCGCCGGGCTCCGGCTCGGCGCCGCCGGCCGCCAACGTGGTCACCAGCGCGATCGCCTCGTACGGGTCCGGCAGGTACGGGTTGGTGTGCCGCCGGCGGCGAGCCTCGGTGTCGGCGTGCCGCTCGGCGATCCGGTGCAGAGCGGCGTAGGTGCGCTCCGCGCGGGCGCGGCCGGCGTCGGGTGCGGTGAAGAGATCCTCGGTCATGCCCCGACCCCATCACATCAACGATACGTTTTCAACATCTTATTTAAACCGCCGGGGTGGACAGCGTCCCAGGGCGAGCCGGGGCCAGGCAGCGGCCCCGGCGGCCGGCGGGACGGCCGGATAGGGTCGGACCCGTGGTGGCGCACTCCGACCGACGGCCGGCGGACCTCGCCGAGCCGGCCGGCCGGGCCGAGCCGGCCGGGCTCGCCGACCTCGCCGACCTGCTCGCCGGCCCGGTGCTGCCGGCGGCCCGCGGGCTGCTCGGCTGTCGACTGACCGCCGGCGGGGTGACCGTTCGGATCACCGAGGTCGAGGCGTACGCGGGGACCGCCGGCGATCCCGCCTCGCACGCCCATCGCGGGCGAACCCCGCGCAACGCGGTCATGTTCGGCCCGGCCGGGCACGCCTACGTCTACTTCACCTACGGCATGCACTGGTGCGTGAACGTGGTCACCGGGCCGGCGGGAGAGGCGGCCGCCGTGCTGCTGCGCGCCGGCGAGGTGGTCGACGGGCTGGCGGTGGCCCGGGCCCGGCGCCCCGCCGTACGCCGGGACGTCGACCTGGCCCGGGGGCCGGCCCGGCTCTGCGCGGCGCTCGGTATCGACCGCTCGGCCTACGGCACCCACCTGCTCGGCGACGGGCCGGTCCGGCTGCGCCCGGGCGACGCTCCGGTGTCGGCCGACGCGGTGGCCGCGGGGCCCCGGGTCGGAGTCACCGGCGCGCACGACGTGCCGTGGCGGTTCTGGATCGCCGGCGACCCGACCGTGAGCGCCTACCGCCGGCACGTGCCGCGCACCCGCCGCTGAACTCCGCGAAGCCCGGCCGCGGCGCGCTCTGGCAATTCTGTCGGTGGGTGTGGTGATAATCACGCCGCACACGCTCGCCGAGAGACGGAGGACAGGGGCGATGGCCACACTGCTCGCGATCGGGACGGCGAAGGGGCTGTTCCTCGCCACCAGCACGGACGACCGGCGCAGCTGGGAGGTGAGCGGCCCGCACTTTCCGATGACCGGCGTCTACGCGGTCGCCATCGACACCCGGCGGGCCACGCCCCGGCTGCTGGCCGGCACCACCAGCTCGCACTTCGGCCCCAGCGTCGCCACCAGCGACGACTTCGGTGCCTCCTGGCTGGAGCCGGACGAGGCACCGGTGGCCTTCCCGGCCGACACCGGAGCCACCCTGGGCCGGGTCTGGCAGCTCACCCCGGCCGGCGCCGACCAGCCCGACGTCGTCTGGGCCGGCACCGAGCCGTCCGCGCTGTTCCGCTCCGACGACGGCGGGATCACCTACCAGCTGGTCCGCGCGCTCTGGGAGCACCCGCACCGGGAGCAGTGGGGCGCGGGCTTCGGCGGCCAGGCGGTGCACACCGTGCTGCCGCATCCCGCCGACGCCGACCGGCTCCTGGTAGCGATGTCCACCGGCGGTGTCTACCGGTCGACCGACGGCGGTGCCAGCTGGGCGCCGGGCAACACGGGCATCCGGGCCTATTTCCTGCCCGACGAGTGGCCCGAGTTCGGGCAGTGCGTGCACAAGGTCGCCCGGGACACCGGCAGCCCCGACCGGCTCTACGCGCAGAACCACCACGGCGTCTACCGCTCCGACGACGACGGGCGCACCTGGTCGTCGATCGCCGACGGCCTGCCCAGCGACTTCGGCTTCCCGATCGTGAGCCTGCCGGGCCGCCCCGACTCGGTCTTCACCTTCCCGCTCGCCGCCGACAGCGAGCGCTTCCCGGTCGACCGGCGCTGCCGGGTCTTCCGCTCGTCCGACGCCGGCGCCACCTGGCAGCCGGCGAGCACCGGCCTGCCGGAGGGGCCGTTCTACCCGGCGGTGCTGCGCGACGCCATGTGCGCCGACGACGCCACCCCCGGCGGCGTCTACTTCGGCACCCGCTCCGGCGAGGTCTACGCCAGCCGCGACGAGGGCGACTCCTGGTCCCGGGTGGCCGCGCACCTGCCCGACGTGCTCTGCGTCCGGGCCGCGGAGGTGTGACGTGGTCACCGTGCTGGTGCCCGGCCCGCTGCGCGGCGAGGCCGGGGGCGCGAGCCGGCTGACCGTGGCCGCCTCGGGCACCCTGCGGGCCGTTCTCGACGACCTGGCCGGCTCCTGGCCCCGGTTGGCCCGGCGGATCCGCGACGAGCGGGGCGAGCTGCGCCGCTACGTCAACGTCTACGTCGACGGGGAGGACTGCCGGCACCTCGGCGGGCTGGACGCCCCGGTGCCCGAGGCGGCCGAGGTGCAGGTGCTGCCCTCGGTCGCCGGTGGCTGACCGCCGGGGCGGTCAGCCACCGCTCCGGACCGGTGGGTGTCAGTCGAGCCGGTAGTCCAGCTGGTAGGTGTGGCCGCCGTCCGGGCCGACCACGATCTGCCCGCCGCCGCGCAGGCCGCGCAGCTCGTCGGTGGCCGAGTCGGGCACCACCGTCCAGGACAGCCGCGACCCGGTTTCGGTGTCGCTGCCCGCGGTGTGGTGCAGCACGAAGCTGCCCCGGCGCCCGGCCAGAGTGCCGGTGAACCGCTCAAACCCCACGTACGCGGCGGAGGACTCGACCGGCGTGCGGCACATCAGTATCCGAGTGACGCTCGTGCCGACCAGGTCGCCGGTGAACGACTTGGTGATCCGGGCCTCGGCGAGCGTGCCGCCGCCGCCCTCGTCGTACGGTTCCTCGTCCCAGCTGTCCAGCGTGAAGCCGCCCGTGGCGCGTTCGCTCATGCGGGTCATCGTGCCCGGAAAGGCTGACATCTTCCGTCAGGTACCTGGCGGTGGCTGCTGCCGGTCGTGCTCCGCATGGGATGTCGGCGTGACGCCCGACACCGTCGGCGCCACCGCCAGCGGAATAGTTGACTCGTCAAATATGTTGTGGGGTGCGTCCGGGTGCCGCGCCGGCCCCGGCGGACAACGCGAGGAGCTGGTCATGCAGTTCGGAGTCTTCACCGTCGGCGACGTCACGGTCGACCCGACCAACGGTCGCGAGCCGACCGAGCATGAGCGGATCAAGGCGATGGTGACCATCGCGCTCAAGGCCGAGGAGGTCGGCCTCGACGTCTTCGCCACCGGCGAGCACCACAACCCGCCGTTCGTGCCCTCGTCGCCCACCACCATGATGGGCTACATCGCGGCTCGGACGTCCCGGCTGCTGCTTTCCACCGCCACCACCCTGATCACCACCAACGACCCGGTGAAGATCGCCGAGGACTACGCGATGCTGCAGCACCTGGCCGACGGCCGGGTGGACCTGATGATGGGTCGGGGCAACACGGGCCCGGTCTACCCGTGGTTCGGGCAGGACATCCGCAACGGCATCCCGCTCGCGATCGAGAACTACGACCTGCTGCGCCGGCTCTGGCGCGAGGACGTGGTGGACTGGAAGGGTCGGTTCCGCACCCCGTTGCAGTCGTTCACCGCGACGCCGCGCCCGCTCGACGGGGTGCCGCCGTTCGTCTGGCACGGCTCGATCCGCAGCCCGGAGATCGCCGAGCAGGCCGCCTACTACGGGGACGGCTTCTTCGCCAACCACATCTTCTGGCCCAAGGAGCACACCCAGCGGATGGTCGGGCTCTACCGGCAGCGCTTCGAGCACTACGGCCACGGCTCCGCCGACCAGGCCATCGTCGGGCTCGGCGGGCAGGTGTTCATGCGCCGCAACTCCCAGGACGCGGTCCGCGAGTTCCGGCCGTACTTCGACAACGCGCCGGTCTACGGGCACGGCCCGTCGCTGGAGGAGTTCACCGCGCAGACCCCGCTGACCGTGGGCAGCCCGCAGCAGGTCATCGACCGGACCCTCGGCTTCCGCGACTACGTCGGGGACTACCAGCGGCAGCTGTTCCTGATCGACCACGCCGGCCTGCCGCTGAAGACGGTGCTGGAGCAGCTCGACCTCCTCGGCGAGGAGGTGGTCCCGGTGCTGCGCAAGGAGTTCGACACGCTGCGCCCGGCGCACGTGCCCGAGGCGCCCACGCACGCCTCGCTGGTCGCCGCGGCGGGCGGCGCCAAGGACAGCACCGTGCACGCCGTCGACGACGTCACCGGCAAGGCGCCCGGGGCCGCCCGATGAGCCGCACCCTCGCCGTCGTCTCGGCCGGCCTCAGCCAGCCGTCGTCGACCCGGCTCCTCGCCGACCAGCTCGCCGCGGCCACCCGCGACGGGCTGGCCGGGCGGGGCGAGCTGGTCGACGTGCACCCGGTCGACCTGCGCGAGCACGCCCACGACGTGGTGAACCACCTGCTCACCGGCTTCCCGTCGGAGTCGCTGCGGGCGACGCTGGACACGGTCACCGGCGCCGACGGCATCATCGCGGTCACGCCGATCTTCAACGCGTCGTACAACGGGCTGTTCAAGTCGTTCTTCGACCTGGTCGACGCCGAGGCCCTGGCCGACCGGCCGGTGCTGGTCGCCGCGACCGGTGGCACGGCCCGGCACTCGCTCGCCCTGGAGCACGCGCTCCGGCCGCTGTTCGCGTACCTGCACGCGGTGGTGGTGCCGACGGCGGTCTTCGCCGCGCCGGAGGACTGGTCCGGTGGCACGGCCGACGGGGCGCTGCGGCGCCGGATCGACCGGGCCGCCGCCGAACTGGCCGAGCAGATCCACCGGCGGCCGGTCTCCACCGGCCCGGCCGACCCGTTCGCCCTCACCACCAGCTTCGAGGACCTGCTCGGCCGCGCCGACGGCTGACCGACGACCACGGACCCCCGAGCCCACGCCGTCAGGGGCGGCGTGGCCCCGGGGGTCCCGTGCCTGGGTCAGCGGGCGTGGCCGTAGGGGTGGGCGACCAGCACCGGGCAGTGCGCGTGCTGCACCACGGCCTGGCTGACCGACCCGAGCAGCATCCCGGTGAACCCGCCGCGGCCCCGCGAGCCGACCACCACCAGGGCGGCGTCCCGGCTCGCGTCGACCAGGGCCTGCCCAGGGCCGGCCGCGCGCAGCACGCGTTCCTCGACGGCCACTCCGGGATGGCTGCCGCGTACCGCCGCGGCGGCGGTGGCCAGCAGGTCACCCAGCTCCGGCGGCGCGGTGGGGTCCCCGTCCGGCGCGATGTGCACCAGCACCAGGCCCGCCTGCCGGCGGGCCGCCTCGTCGGCGGCGTACCCGACGGCCAGCTCCGCCGACTCGGATCCGTCCACCCCGACCAGCACCGGCCCGGTGGTCGGCACCGGCTGCTCAGCGGGCCGGACCACCAGCACCGGGCAGTGCGCGTGCGCGGCGACCTGGCTGCCGACCGAGCCGAGCAGCAGCCCGGCGAAACCGCCGTGGCCGCGGCTGCCCACCACCACCAGTTCCGCCCGCTTCGACTCCTCGATCAGTGTGGCCCCCGGTCCGCCGGCGACCTGGCGTGCCTCGACGGTCAGCCCCGGCCAGCGCCCGACCAGATCGGTAGCGGTCTGCGTCAACATCTTCTGCGCCTCCTCGGTCGGCGCCGGGATGCCCACGTCGTACGGGTTGAGCGGCACGCCGTATCCGAGCGGGTGCAGGTAGCCGTGCACCAGGTGCAGCGGCCGGTCCCGGCCCACCGCCGCCTGCGCGGCGTGCTCCGCCGCGACCAGGCTCGACGGGGAGCCGTCCACTCCCACCACGACAGGACGGTTCATCTGCCCTCCAGGTCCTCGATCAGGTCATTGTCCGGGCGCGGCCCGCGGCCGGCCGAGGTTTCCCCGTACCCACCGCCGGGCGCGCCGCCGCGCCGGCCGGGGACCGGCCGGTGCGGACGTGCGGGGGATCAGGACCCGTCGGCGGTACGTCGCCGCCGCACGATCGCCAGCGGCGAGTGCGCGTGGTGCAACACCGCGTGGCTGACCGAACCGAGCAGCAACCCGGTCAGCGCACCCCGGCCGTACGCCCCGACGACCACCAGTTGCGCGGTCTTCGACTCCTCGACCAGCGCCCGGGCCGGTGAACCCCGCACCAGCCGGCGCTGCACCGGCACGTCCGGGTAGCGCTCGGACCAGCCGGCCAGCGACTCGGCCAGCACGCGCTCCTCCTCGTCGCCGAACGCCTCGACGTCGTAGACCAGCGGCAGGATCTCACCCGGACCGACCGGCGTCGGGTAGAGCCAGGCGTGCACCGCGACCAGCGGGGCACCCCGCCGGGACGCCTCCTCGAACGCGAACCCGACCGCCTCGGTGGACAGGTCGGAACCGTCCACACCCACCACCACCGGGCCGTCGGCCCGCGGCTCGCCCCGGACCACCAGCACCGGGCTCTGCGCCCGGGCGGAGACCTGCACGGTGACCGACCCGATCAGCAGACCGGCGAAACCGCCGAGCCCGCGGTGCCCGAGCACCACCAGGGCGGCGTCGCGGGACTCGTCCAGCAGCACCGGGGTGGCCGCGCCGTCGACCACGGCGCCGGTGACCCGTACCTCCGGGGCGACCTTGGCGGCCTCGGCCATCGCCTCGTCGACGTAGCGCTCGGCCTGGTTACGCAGCCCGCCGTCGGCCGGTCCACCCGGCACCGGTCCCAGCGGGGTGTTCATCAGCGGCCAGATGAACGCGTGCACGATCCGCAGCGGACGCTGCCGGTACTCCGCCTCCCGCGCGGCCACCCGCACCGCGTCCAGTGCGGCGGCGGAACCGTCCACACCCACCACGACGGGGGCACCGGATTCGATGGTCATGCCGTCCTCCTTCGTTCGGCTCCAGTCTGCCCGTACCCGCGGCGCCGGGTCAGTGCCGGTGGTCCCGTCCACCGGGCCGTTGGTCCCGGCGAGTTCGGCAGCCGGTCGATCCGGGGTCGGCCAAGCGATCAGGCGCCGACATCCGGCGGCCGTGCCGCCATCCTTTCCGGCCATCCAAGTGCGGCCCGGTCGCGCCCCGACGGGTGATCTCCGACACCTGGACGGACCATTGCCGCCAGCCGGGTCGGTGCCCCACGCAACGATCCGCACGGTTTCTGTTGTCGGCAACTGGACTTTGCGCCGGTAAAAGCGAAACTGTTCTGGCGAAGTGCGCCCGGATCACCCATCCTCAGGTTGGCCGGTATCGCACAGGCGCTTCCCGGACCGACCATTTCCGGCTGCGCTTCATTGCGCGTACCGCACCATTTCAAGCCGACGAGGGACGCACGGCGGACGGCTGGTCGACGAGCGATGGAGGCTGCGTGAACTCGGTGGAGGTTGCCCCGGTCGTCGACTCCGCCGCCGCCCTGGCGCCGATCTCGCCGGCTCCGGTCCGATCGGGTCGCGGTGGCTGGCAGTCCCGTTACGTCGCCACTCTGTGTCTGGTCGACCTGGCGGTGGGACTGCTTTCGGCGGCGGCGGCCATGGTCGGTCGGTTCGGCCAGGAAACGGCCGAGCCGGTTAACCGCGGCCATCTCTGGCTCACCATTACTCTGCCATTCGCATGGATACTCGTCCTGACCCTCAACCGAGCGTACGAAACACGTTATCTATTCGTCGGGAATGATGAGTACGCACGGGTGTTCCGCTCCGGTCTCGCGCTGATTGCCACGCTGGCCGTCGTTTCGCTCGCGTTCGATTTCCGGCTCGCCCGCGGCTACGTGCTGGTCGCGATGCCGTTGACCACCGTCGCCGGAGTCGCGATGCGGTACCTCCTCCGGCAGCGCCTGCACCGCTCGTGGGCGCGGGGCGAACGGCTGCACCGGGTGATCCTGGTCGGGCACGAGGCCGCGGTCGCCGAGATGGCCAGGCGGCTGCGCCGCGAGCGCTACCACGGGCTGGGGGTGGTCGGCGCCTGCCTGCCGTACGGAGTCGCCGATCCGCTGCCGCCGCGGGCGGCCGGCCCGCTGCTGCCGGTGCTCGGCACGTTCGAGGACGTGGCGACCGCCGTCGCCCGGTCCGGAGCGGACACCGTCGTGGTGCTGTCCTGCCCCGAGATGGCCGGAGCCGCCCTGCGCCGGCTGGGCTGGCAGCTGGAACGCGACGAGGTCGCCCTCATCGTGGCCAGCAGCCTGGTCGACGTGACCGGGGACCGCACCACCATCCGTCCGGTCGACGGACTGCCGATGCTGCACGTCGAGCACCCGCGGCTCAAGGGTGGCCCGCGGTTCGTCAAGGCGGTCACCGACCGGGTCTCGGCGCTGCTGTTGCTGGTGCTCGCCGCGCCGCTGCTGATCGCGATCGCCCTGTTGATCCGGTTGAGCCCGGACGCCGGTGGACCGGCGATCTTCCGTCAGGAGCGGGTGGGCCGCAACGGCCGCCTGTTCGTCATCTACAAGTTCCGGACGATGTACCTGGACGCCGAGGATCGGCTGGCGGACCTGTTGCACCGCAACGAGACCGACGGCGAGCTGTTCAAGATGCGCGACGACCCGCGGGTGACCCCGGTCGGGCGTTGGCTGCGCAGGCTGTCACTGGACGAACTGCCGCAGCTGGTCAACGTGGTCCGCGGGGACATGTCGCTGGTCGGGCCGCGGCCGCCGCTGCCCCGGGAGGTGGCCAACTACCCGCCGGACATGCGGCGGCGGCTGGTGGTCAAGCCCGGCCTGACCGGGCTGTGGCAGGTGTCCGGCCGGTCCGACCTGTCCTGGGAGGAGTCCATCCGGCTGGACCTGTCCTACGTGGAAAACTGGTCGTTGACGATGGACCTGGCGATCCTGGTCCGCACGCTGAGCGCCGTCATCCGCAGCTCCGGCGCGTACTGACCGGTCAGGCGGCGGCCGGAATGCGGACGGTCGGCCGACTGCCCCCGGTCAGCGAGGCCGGTTGAATGATCCTCGATCCCCGTCGTACCCGGCACAGGAGCGCCATGACCGACCACCGCGTGATCAACATCCTGTTCCACGGGATCGGTACGCCGCGCCGGGAGCTGGAGCCGGGGGAGGACCGCTACTGGGTGACCGTCGACCGGTTCCACGCGATCCTCGACGAGGTCGTCTCGTGGCCGCGGGTGCGACTCAGCTTCGACGACGGCAACGCCTCGGACCTGGAGGTGGGGCTGCCCGCCCTGCTCGAACGGCAGGCGAGCGCCACCTTCTTCCTCATCGCCGGGCGGCTGGGCGAGCCGGGCAGCGTGGGTGCCGACGGCGTCCAGGAACTGCGGCGGTACGGGATGCCGGTGGGCAGCCACGGCATGTGGCACCGGCCGTGGCGCGGTCTCACCCCGCGGCAGGCGACCGAGGAGTTCCACACCGCCCGGGACCGGCTCGCCGAGCTCACCGGTGAGCCGGTCGACCAGGCCGCCTGCCCCCTCGGCCGGTACGACCGGACCGTGCTGTCCCGGCTGCGGGCGGCCGGCTACGACCGGGTGTTCACCAGCGACCGGCGGCCGGCCCGCGCCGGCGCGTGGCTGCAACCGCGCTACAGCGTCCGGGCCGAGGACACGCCCGAGAGCCTGCGCGACATCGTCTTCGGGCAGGGGCTGCTCGGCCGGGCCCGCGCCAGCGCGGCCGGGCTGGTCAAGCGCTGGCGTTAGGGCCGGGTCGGCACGACCCATCGCGCCGGCACGTCGACTCAGGTCGTGGCGTCGACCGCGCCCCCGGTCGCCGGGCGGCCTCACCACGGTGGCCACCGAGCGCCCCGACGGCAGGGACCGTCAGACCGCGATGGCGATCAGTGACTTGGGTAGCCCCGCCAAGCGCTCCGTCCTGATGCGCGAGGCCGGAAACAAGTGCCGCATCTGGGTGTAGTCCAGCAGCTCCGTCCACAACACCTCAGCCACCGCGTCCTCGCGGCGGCTGGCGACGGTGTGCTGCAGTGGCCACCGACGGGCCAGCGCGACCCGGGCCCGCAGGGGCAGGAACTGCATGCCTGGCGCCAGCCAGTGCGGCTCGATCGGGAAGTAACGGTACGGGGTCTGCACCCAGTGCCGATCGGCGAGAGTGTGCACGAACTCGGCGAAGCGGAGCCGACGTTCGTGCCCGCCGACATGCTCCAGCACGGAGTTGGAGAAGACGAGATCGTAGCGGCGGGCCGCGATGTGGGCGGGGAGGTGGCACGCATCCCCGTGGTCCACCTCGGCCCAGTCCGGCACGTCGGAGGTCGGGCCTTCCAGATTGACCACGTGCACGTGCGCGGGGCGAACCAGCGCTCTGGTCCAGGTCTCCACGCGACCGCCCAGGTCGATGACGGACATGCTCGGGAGGTCCGGGAAGGTGTCGGACAGCCAGGCCGCCCGAGCGCGGCGCCGTCGGGCGCCCCAGGACTGTTCGCCGTCCACGAGGCGGTTGCGGACCCCGGCGGACACCCGGCGCAGCCCATTGGTGGACCGGGCCGGCAGGTGGTCGCCGGGTGGGCGATCGGTGGAAGCCGCCGCGTCGTCGGACGGGCCGGTGGCCGCGGCCGGGTCCGGGGGCCGCTGCGGTGAGGGGTTTCCGCGCATGGCGGGAGGTTACCGGCCGCAGGGCGTGGACCGGGGCCGATGACCAACCGTTTCTGGCGCCCCGAACGTCGGTGTCGGTCGGGTCGAACGGTTGTCGGGGGCCCCTGTACGGACCAGCGGGTGACGCGGTCCGGTCGCCGGTCGGACGTCGGTCCGACCACCGGGATCGGTCGTATGTCGAGAACCGCGTCTTCGGCCATGAACCTGGTGCTCCCGGTCCGTACGCTGAGCGTCGTCATCCAAGCTTGGGGCGTACCGACGGCGCCGCCCGGAACCCGGGGCACGGGCACGCCGGCCGGCAGGAATCCTCGTTGGACCTACCGTGCGGCACCCGTCCGCGTACCCGTCGACCAGATTGGTTTCCGCTCGATGTCCCAGACTCGTAGGCAGATCAGAATCAGCGGAAAGCGCCTCCTGGTAGCCGGAGGCGCTCTCCTGCTGGCGGTGACCGGGTCGGTGCTGTTCCTGCGCGACGACGGCGCCGCACCGGCCGCGGGGGCCGGCGACACGCCGGTCGTCGCCGAGCAGCCCGGTGCTGCCCCGTCCGGTTCCGGCGCCTCCGCCCGGCCCAGCGGTTCTGCGAGCCCCAGCACATCCGCGCGGACCCCCGCCACCCCGTCCGCCGGCCCCGGCGGCCAGCCGGGCGGAGGGACGGACGTGGTGTGGCCGAGCCCCGCCACCACCGGCGTCCCGGCGGGCTGGCGTCCGAAGGAGACGCGCACCACGGATCTGAAGATCACCCGCGCCGGGGCCGTCGTGAAGGACATCCGGCTCGTCAACGCGGATCTCATCGTCGCCGCCAGGAACGTCAAGGTGCAGCGGGTGGAGTTGCAGGGCGGCAGCATCATCAACGACTCCACGTCGTCGTGCGGCAACGGCCTGGTGGTGGAGAACGTCACCCTGACCCGCGCCCCGGGGCGGCTGACCCGTAACGAGGACCTGCCCGCCATCCAGGCCGGCGGTTACACCGCCCGCCGGGTCAAGATCGACGGTCGCCCGGAGGGCTTCCGCGTCGCCGGCAAGAGCTTGAACTGCGGCCGCGTCACCATCGAGAGCAGCTTCGCCAGGGTCGTCTCTCCCGATGTCTGCGGGGACTGGCACGGCGACGGCATCCAGGGGTACGACGGGCCGCCGCTGGTGGTCCGCACCGTCACGCTGGAACTGGTGCAGAGGTCATCCTGCGGCGGCACCGCTCCGTTCTTCTATCCGGCCGGCCAGGGCAACACGTCGGTGGACGTCGACGGCGTCCTGGTCAAGGGCGGCGGTTACCCGTTCCGGCTCGCCATGCCGGGGTCCGTCCGTAACCTGCGCGTCGTGGACCGGTCGTGGGAGTACGGCCCGATCGACGTGGACTGCTCCCTGGTGACCGCGTGGGACGCGACCGTCGTCACCGTCGGGCCGGACTACCAGCCGATCCGAACGGTGCGACAGCTGCCCTGCAACACAGGTTGATCAGGCCCGGACGGCTCACCGCAGCTTGCTCTCGACGAGCGCCGCGAGGCTGCCCAGCGTCTCGAAAACCTCGGCGGTGACGTCCTCGTCGTCGAACTCGATGCCGAACCGCTCCTGCAGCGCGGCGATCAACTCCACCACGGCCAGCGAGTCCAGCTCGGGCAGGCTGTCCAGCAGCGGCGTCGACGGCACGAGGGACTCGGCGCGGTCCTCGACACCGAGCGTGGTGACGACGACCGACCTGACGTCGTCGACCAGGGAATTGTTGGTCAGCTCCATGGCGGTTCCTCTCGTCAGACCAGGACCTCGGCGGGCACCGGGTGGCTCAGGAAGGCGGTGGGGCTCGCGGTGAGCCCGTAGGCGCCGGCCTGGAAGACGACGACGAGGTCGTCGACTTCCGCGGCCGGCAGTGACACGTTGTCGCCGAGCAGGTCGAGCGGGGTGCACAGGCAGCCCACGACGGTTGCCGTCTCGGTGGGCTCCTCGTCGATCCGGTTCCCGATGGCGATCGGGTAGTTGCGGCGGATGACCTGACCGAAGTTGCCGGACGCGGCGAGCTGGTGGTGCAGGCCGCCGTCGACCACGAGGAAGACCCTGCCACGGGACTCCTTCCGGTCCACGACGCGGGTCACGTACACGCCGCACTCGCCGACGAGGAAGCGGCCCAGCTCGACGACCACCCGGGCATCGGGCAGGTTCGGTCGGACCGAGTCGGTGAGCAACGCGGCCAGGTTTTCGCCGATCGGAGCCAGATCCAGCGGTACGTCCCGCTCGAAGTAGGGGATCCCGAAGCCGCCGCCGATGTTGAGGTAGCGGACGGGCGCCGGGGCGTACGCGGCCAGCCGCAGCGCGAGGTCGACCGTGTTGCGTTGTGCCGCGCAGAGGATGTCGGCCCGCAGGTTCTGCGATCCCGCGAAGATGTGGAAGCCCAGGACGTCCACGTCGACGTGGGCGAGTTCCTTGAGGAGCGCCGGCACCCGCTCGGCGTCGACGCCGAACTGCTGGGGGCCGCCGCCCATCCGCATGCCGGATCCCTTGATCGAGAAGTCGGGATTGACCCGGACAGCGACCTGAGGCCGGATGCCGAGCCGGTCCCCGACGGCGACCAGCCGGGCCGCTTCGGTCTCCGACTCCAGCTCGATCGTCACGCCGGCCGCGACCGCCTGGGTGAGCTCGGCGGCAGTCTTACCCGGCCCGGCGAAACTGATCCGGTCGGCTGGCAGCGGTGTGTCGAGCGCGGTACGCATCTCCAGGGCCGAGGCCACGTCGAGCGCGTCGACCAGCCCGCTCAGGTGCTGGACAACCGCCGGCATGGGGTTGGCCTTGACGGCGTACCCGAGTTCGACCCCCGCCGGCAGCGTCGAGCGGACGAGCGCGACCCGTTCGGTCAGCAACCGCCGGTCGTAGGCGAAGAACGGCGTTCCGCCCACCCGCTCCGCGAGACGGTCCACCGGGACGCCGCCGACGGTGAGGCGGCTCGACGTCCGACCGAACGCAGCGATCGTCGGGCTGGTCACGACGACTCCCCGGAACGCGCGGCGGGATCGGCGGGCAGACCCGGTGGTGCCGGGGCCAACTCCCGGCGCAGCAGGTTGCGATCGAACTTGCCGTTCGGTGAGCGGGGGATCTCCGCGCGCACGACGACCTCCTTCGGCACCATGTAGAGCGGCAGGCGCCGGCGCACGTCGGCGAGCAGCCCGGCCGGGTCCAGGTCGGCGCTGCCGGCGGGGCTCACGACCAGGACGATGCGTTGGCCGAGGCGGGGGTCGTCCACCCCGACCGCCACCGCGTCCCGGACCAGACCCGTGTCGTACACGACCTCTTCGACCTCCGTCGGGCTCACCCGGTACCCGGAGGTCTTGATCATGTCGTCCTGGCGGCCGACGAAGTACAGGAAGCCGTCCTCGTCGCGGACCACGATGTCACCCGACCAGACCGCGATCTCGGGGGTGCAGAGCCCGGCGGGGCGGCCTGGGGCCGGCCGGAAGCGCTCGGCGGTCCGTTCGGGATCGTTCCAGTAGCCCAGCGCGACGAGCGGACCGCGGTGCACCAACTCGCCGGGCTCACCCGGGTCGCACTCGGATCCGTCCGGCCGCACCACGAGGATCTCCGCGTTGGGGATGGCCTTGCCGATCGAGTCGGGCCGGCGGTCGGCCTCGGCCGGGTCGAGGTAGGTCGACCGGAACGCCTCGGTGAGTCCGTACATCAGGTAGGGCCGGGCGTCCGGGAACAGCCGCCGCAGCTTCTCCAATGTCGTCGTCGGCATCCGGCCCCCGGTGTTGGCGACATAGCGGATCGTCCGGGCCGCCGCCGGTGGCCACGCCTTGTCGACCAATTGGATCCACAGTGGTGGCACGCAGGTCAGCCCGGTCACACCGTGCTTCGCGCACGCCTTGACGACGTCGTTCGGCGTCAGGTAATTCACCAGCACGACGTGCGCGCCCGCCGAGAAGCCGGTGGTGAGCTGGCTGAAGCCCGCGTCGAAGCTCAGCGGTAGCACCGCGGCGATGACGTCGTCGGACGTGTTGCCCAGGTAGTGGCTGACACTCTCGGCGCCCGCGACGAGGTTGCGGTGCGACAGCACGACGCCCTTGGGTTTCCCGGTGCTGCCCGAGGTGTAGAGGATGGCCGCCATGTCGATGTCGACCCCGGTGGCCGCCGGGTCCCCGTCGTCGCCGGTCATCACGTCAGCCCAGCGACTGACCGCGTAGTGGGTGCCGCTGGCGACGACGGGTGCCGCGCCGACGACGACGACGTGCGCGAGCGACTTGCACTCGTCGAGGTCATCGCGGAGCAGGGGCAGCAGCTCACTCGTGGTGACCAGCACGCGGACGTCGCAGTCGGCCACGATGTAGGCCACCTGGCGAGCCCGCAGGAGCGGATTGACCGGCACGAACACGCCCCCGGCCGCCGACGCGCCGAACAGCGCGGCCACGGTCTCGGTCCGCTTGTCGAGGTGGACGGCCACCCGATCGCCGCGGCGCACACCGAGACGGCGCAGGCCAGCGGCCACGGCCGTGACCTCCCGCCACAGCTGCGCGTAGGTCAGAGTCGTGTCCCGGACCGTCACCGCCGGTGCGTCGCCCTGCCGGTGCGCCATCTCCGCTATCAGGTCGTGTACGTGCCTGCGCATTCCTGCTGCTCCTCCCACCGGCCCGGTGTCCGGTCGTCCGGTGCTCACCAGGCCACGCACACGAGCTCGCTGTACAGGTAGTCGATCTGGTCCGGCCGCAACCGCGCGCTTCGGAACATCTTCCGGCGCGGGGAGCGCAGGAGCACCGATGGCCATGGCCGGTGGCCGGTCACCCGTGTCTCCAGGAGGCTCACCGGAATCCGGTGGCGCAGCAGGAGGTGCCGGGCCAGCGGCCGGGCCATCCGACGGAACAGCTCGGGATCACTCACGTGCAGGATCGACGCGAACAGCGGGAGCCCTCTGCGGCGATCCCGACGGAAGACCACGTAACACCACTCGTCGCCGCTGAGCAGCACGAGGTGACGTGCGGCGGCCGTGTCGGCGTGGTCCCGGTACAGCTGCAACTCCCGGCCGGTAAGGGTGCTCTCGACGACCCGGGGGTCGGTGCTGACCCGATATCTGCCCGGCCGGGACGGCCAGGGCAGATTGGGCATGAGCGCGGTCGTGGTGTCCAGGAACCGGAACTTCAGCCGGGTGTTGATCGGAATCACGTTGCCGCTCGGCGACAGGTCGGTGAAGTGCAGATCAGGCTGATCGAGGAGCGCCTTCAACAGTCGCACGCCGTGCATGCGGTGATCGGGCAGGACGCACCACGCGCCGAGATTGCAGAACCGTTCAAGCCGACCGTCGAGCATCCGTTCGGAATAGAAGGCGAGGTAAACGCCGGCAAGGGCGTCGTCGCGTTCGGTGTCGACCAGCATGAATCCGTGATTGGGGGCGTCGACGGTCCACCGCACGTCGACTGATCGCTCCCACGCGGCAACGGACACCCGGCTGTTCAAGTGGGCGTGGAGGAACTCCGCCACGCGGCGCAGATCAGATTTCATGATCGGGGCGACCCGGACTGCCATCGCGGCTGCTGTCTCCCCATCTCACGCGCGAAAACCGTTGCTGGGCAACGTATCAGGCACCAGAACGGATCACAGGCGGACGTTCGGGCCGACCGGGCCGCCCGTTCGACGTGGCAGCGAACAGTTCCGCCGAGAGCATCCGACGCGGCGGCTGATTGCCGTCGACCGACGGCACAGCGTCGTGGCGGGACGGTTCCGCACGGCGGCGTCCGCCCGCAGAATGGACACCGGGTCGGTCCGGTCGGATTGACGCTGGCGACTCAGGAGCAGAAGGTGCGCGGTAGCCCGGAAACGATCGCGGTCGTGGTGGTCACGTACAACAGCGCGCGGCTCCTGCCGGATCTCATCGCGTCACTGGCGCCCGGCCTGGTCGGGTTGCACTGGCACCTCACGGTCGCGGACAACGCGTCGTCCGACGACACCGTCGAGGTGCTGCGACGGGAGGCGCCCTGGGCGCGGATCGTCGAGACCGGACGCAACGGTGGTTACGCCGCCGGCATCAACGCAGCGGTCGCCGTGGCCGGGCCGCACGACGCCGTGCTGGTGCTGAACCCCGACGTCCGCCTGGCGCCGAACTGCGTGCCGGAGCTGCTCGCGGTGCTGCGGCGGCGGAACGCGGGCATCACCGTGCCCCGGATCGTGCGCGCCAACGGTGACTTCAGCCCCAGCCTGCGCAGGGAGCCGACGATCCTGCGGGCCCTCGGCGACGCGGTGCTGGGTGCCGACCGGGTCGGCCGGATCGGCCGGCTGGGCGAGGTGATCACCGACCGGCGGTGGTACGCCCGGGAAACCACGGTCGACTGGGCCGAAGGGTCCATCATGCTCATCGACCGGGCCTGCTGGGCGGCGTGCGGCCGGTGGGACGAGTCGTTCTTCCTCTACTCCGAGGAGACGGAGTTCGCATTGCGCGCCCGTGACCGGGGCTTCGCCATGATCCTCGCGCCGCGCGCCGAGGCCCGTCACCTCGAGGGCGACTCGGCCACGTCGCCCCGCCTGTGGGCGCTGCTCACGCTCAACCGAGTCCGCCTCTACCGGCGGCGGCACCGTCTGCCCAGCGCTGTCGTTTACTGGGCGCTCGTCCTGTTGCGGGAGGTCAGCCGCGCCCTGGTCGGCAACCGCTGCAGCCGCTTGGCGGTGAAGTCCCTGGTCAGCGGACGCAGGCTGCGCGAGGCGCCCGGCCCCGCGAGCGTGCATCCGTCCGCCGCCGGTGCGATCAACGTGAGTGCTTGACCAGGCCCGACGGCGGCTGACCATCGCTCTCCGCGTCCGCCAGGGCCGGCTCCCGGCTCGACCCGTCGCGCCCCCAACCACCACCGCCGGCCCGCAGTTCCCGCCGCGCCCGCAACGCCGCCACGAGCGTGATTCCGACGTAGCAGGCGGCGGCGGGAGCCAGCCAGGGACGCGGCAACACGACATCGCGTAACCAGGACGAGCGGGCCGTGCGGCGCACGGCCACGGTGGCCACCGCGCCCCGCGCCGCCGCGGCCCGCAGCTCGGCGTTGCCGGCCCGCACCCGTACCAGGCGTCGGACCAGGTCACCGGTGCGACGTGGGGTGGCGAGGCGCGCGAGTACGCCGTCGAGCTCCCGCTTCTCGTACGGAGCGAACAGCCCGTCGAGGAAGAGATCGTCGGCCGTCATCGCCGGGAAGGTGTCGAAGCGGGCCCGGCCCGCCGCGGACAAGGCGATGGCGCCCCGGCCGAAGAGGCTGTGCCGGAAGGCGGGAAGCCTGGAGTTGATCGCGTAGTAGGCGCGGACGGGTGTCGGACGGCCGGTCAGGTCGAGCGAACGTCCCGGCACCACCGCGAGCGGTGGATCGCCGCCGCGGCCGTCGACGGGGCGGTCGAGCGCCGCGCCGAACGCCCGCAGGGCGCCGGGGGAGAGGACCACGTCAGCGTCCAGGTAGACGCGGGGGAAGCCCACGGCCGTCGCGTCGCCGGCGTTGAGGGCGGCCGCCTTTCCCGCCCCGGGTAGGTCGAGCACCCGTACGCCGGCGCGCTCGCGCGCCACGGCCGCGGTGGCGTCGGTGCAGCCGTTGGCCACGACGGTGATGTCGAGCGGGTCGGGCGGGGCGTCGGCGAGCAGCGCGTCGAGGCAGCGGCCGATCACCGCCTCCTCGTTGTACGCGGCGATGACGACGCTGGTCACCGGCGGGGCTCCGGCACACTTGTCCCTGGCGCCACCCGGGACGGGGACCCGCCGGTGACGGCCGGCGGCTGCCCGATCCGCGACTCGTCGGTGGTGGGGCGCGGGTGACCTGCCAACAGGCGGTGCCAAACGTCGATGTACGCCACGGTCTGGTGCTCCCAGGCGAGCTGGTCCGCGAAGCGGCTGCGGCCGATCTCGGCCATCCGGGCGCGGCGCGGTGCGTCGTCGAGCAGATCCCCGATCGCGTCCGCGAACTCCTCCGGGGTCCCGTGGGACACGTAGACCGCGGCGTCCCCCGCCGAGCGCCGGGTCTCGATCAGGTCCACGGCGACCACCGGGACACCGCGCGCGAGGTACTCCACGGTCTTGGCCATCGTCGACAGCTCGTTCATCCTGGTGGGCTCGTCGGGCTGGATCGCCACGGTGGCTGTCCGCAGCAGCTCGTCCACTGCGCGGCTCTCGAGCCAGCCGGTGAACTCGACGACATCCCCCAGGCCGAGATCGGCGACCAGTTTCCGCAGCACCGGCATGCTCTCACCGTCACCGGCGATCAACAGCCGCCAGTCCCGCCGCGAGCGCCGCCGGGTCAGCTCGTCGGCGGCGAGAACCGCGCCCTCCACGTTGTCCTGCGGACCGAGCACCCCGAGGTAGACGATCCGGTGCTCGCCGCTGGTCGGCGTCGGGTCGGACGGACGAATCTCGCCAGCGGCCGGCCCGTTGCGTACCACCGTCACCTTCTCCGGCGGGACGCCACGGCGTACCGCGATCTCGCGGAACGACTCGTTGGTGGCGAAGACCGCGCTCGCGCTCCGGAGGGTGAGCCACTCCATCATCGTGAGCAGTCGGAACACCAGGCGGTTGGGGGAGCCACCGGACCGTGTCGCGTAGATCTCGGGGCAGAGATCGTGGTGGTCGAACACCCACGGGCGCCCGAGGGCCCGCACGAGGAGTGCGAGCGGCCAGTAGACGTCGGGTGGGTTGCAGACCTGCACGGCGTGCGCCCTGCCGCGCAGGATCTCGCCGATCAGTCGTACCGCGATACACAGGAACGACCAGGCGAACTCCACCGCGAAGGAGAGCACCCCGGACCCGTAGACGAACACCGGATACGGGCGTAGCCGGGCGCCACGGCTCCCGGGCAGGATCTTCAGGTTCCGGTCTCCCCGCGGCGCGATGATCGTGACGTCGTATCCGTTGGCCTCCAAGGCGAGGGATTCCCGAATCACCCGCCGGTCACGCTCGGCAGGAAGGTTGGCGACAAGGATGGCGATGTGCGGGCGGGAACTTCTCATGTCACCTTCTTCGACCTCGGCGTCGGGCCGTGCGGCATGCCTCCCGTGCATTTCCGAGAACGATTCCGGATGGAAAGGTCTTCGGACAACTGGCCGCAAGGGCGCTCTCGTATCGCCGTTCCGGCGGATGATCGGCATGGATCCCCGATGTGGACGTAGCTGACCGGTCCTTGCGTTCGTGGCCCTGGCATGAACGCAACCCGGAATTGGCGAAAGTGCGGCGAACAGTTCCGATGGCCGATGCACCCGCCGGACGAGTGGAGAGTTTCGGTGGCGCGCCAGATGTCCATCCACGACGGGTGGACCGACTTTGTCGCCGAAAAGACCGGCTGCGCCGACCGATCAGACGTCCGGCGTAGATGGCTCACCGGTGGCCGGCCGGCGGGCGTCGAGGTGCCTTGCCAATACTTGAGCGGCGATCGGATACTTGCGCGAACGGCCTTCGGGTCCGCCTCGTCAGCTGTGCGCTGACTTGTTGGCCAACTGACGCCAAAGGATCAAAATGGACCTCTGGGACCTGACCCGCCTCTTGTTCCGGCGGTGGTACATCGCGCTTCCGATTCTGCTGGTGTCAGTACTCACCGCGGCCCTCGTCGGCCAGTCGATCAAGCCCGACTACCGGGCCACCGGCAATCTCGTGTTGATCCCCGCGCCCGGGCCGGCCGAGCCGGCCGACCCGAAACAGCGGACGGAGGAACGGCCGAAGAACCCGTGGGCGGATCTCGGCCTGGAGGCACTCGGCAATGCGGCGATTCTGAAGGTGCTCGACCAGAGGACGTTGAAGGGCCTGGCCGACGCCGGCTTCTCGGACAGCATCACCGTGCAGGTGACGCCCCGGACGCCGATCCTCTACGTGGAGGCGGTCGGCAACTCGCCGGAGCAGGCCACGGCGACGGTCCAGCAGGTCATCAAGTTGCTCGCGGCCGAGGTCGCGGAGCAGCAGAAGGGCTTCGGCGTACTGCCGCAGGACACCATCACGACGCTCACGTTGACCGACGGCGCCGACGTCGAGGCCGTCACCTCGAAGGTCAAGCGGGTGCTGGTCGTGATCGTCGGACTGGGTCTGCTGATCACCGCGGCCGGCACGATAGCGGTCGACGTGCTGCTGCGACGTCGGCAGCGGCGCCGCGGCCAGGCGGATGTCGACGAGGCGGACGAGGCACTCCGGCCCGACACCGCGAACCGGGAACCGGGCCAGCGTCTGGTCGACGTCTCGCCGTCGGCTGTCCCCGTTCCCGACATCGAGGCGGTCCGGCGAGCCCACCTCGGACCGGAGCCGTCCGGCGCGTACCGGCCGCGGGAGCAGCCCGGCGTGGGTGCCGAGCGGCGGGTCTCCGTCGAGCCGAAGCCGGTCCGGCACCCCCACGGCGTCGAGTACACCGCGCCGCGTACGCCGCCGGCCACGACGTCGGCGGACAGGACGGTGATCCTGCCGCCGGCCCGCAGCCAGCGGTCGGGCCATGAGGGTCGAAACGGTGGGCGGTGAGCGCCACCCTTCTGCACCCGGCGGACCTTGAACCGTCGTTGCTGGAGGTCCGCACGTACGCCAGCCGGCGGCGGCGGGCGCACATCGACGCGGCAGCGCTGCTCAGCTTCATGGTGGCCCTGCTGTACTGCCTGCCGGCCACCCTCATCGTGCCGGAGTTGACGTTCGCCGGGCGACCTGCCCTCCTGGTGGCGTTCGCGCTCATCTGCTGGTGGTCGTTGACCCGCCTGCACCCGCGGCTGGTGATGTCTGGGGCCCAGCCGATGCGCTGGGCGGCGTTCGCCTACCTGCTCTCCTTCGTGCTGTCGTATCTAGCCGGGACGATCCGAGGGCTGCCGCAGGTGGAGGCGAACGGGCAGGACTTCGCCATGATTGTCATGATCGAGTTCCTTGGCGTGGTCCTCATCGCCGCCGACGGGGTGCCGAACTGGCAGCGCTTCGCAGGCGTTCTGAAGGTGCTTGTCTGGTCCGCCGGGTTCGCCGCCGTGGTCGGGTTGGTCCAGTCGGTGACGGCGTTCGACATCACCCGGTACATGGTGCTGCCGGGCCTAGGCTTCCACGGCGAGGCGGCGGACTTCGCGGCCCGGGGCGACGGCGGTCTGTTCCGCGTAGCGAGCACGACCGCGCACTACATCGAGTTCAGCACCGTCATGGCGCTCGCCGTGCCCTTCGCTATCCACTTCGCACGGTTTGCGCCGTCGCGGGGCGGTCGCATCACCAGTGCGGTTCTCGCGCTGCTCATCACCTCGGTCATCCCTCTGACCGTGTCGCGGACCGGCGTGCTGGCGCTCGCCGTGACGATCGCGGTGGTGTTCGTGCTCGCCTGGAGCTGGCGCACGCGCTACCACATCCTGGTCTTCGGCGTCGCCACCGTCGCTGGGCTCATGCTGGTGAAACCGGGTCTGCTCGGCACGCTGGGGTCGCTGTTCGCGTCGGCGGCGGATGATCCGAGCATCCAGGGCCGCACCCAGGACTACGAGTATGTGGCGTACTGGTTCGCCCAGCGTCCCTGGCTCGGCCGCGGGCCGGGCACGCTGATTCCCGATCTCTACCTGATCCTCGACAACCAGTGGCTCGGCACGCTGGTCACCGGGGGGATCGTGGGCGTAGCGGCGTTCGCCGGCCTGCACATCACGGGCATCACGCTGGCGTCGATCGGGATGCGGCGGGCCCGACGTCCCGAGGAGCGTGACCTGTGCGCCGCACTCATCGCGGCCCAGGTCACGTCGATGCTGGTGTCCGGCACGTTCGACTCGCTGTCGTTCACCACGTTCTCCTTCACCCTCGCGCTGACATGTGGCCTCTCCGGTGCCGCCTGGCGTCTGACCCATCCACAACGGAGGATCCGCACCTCCACCGTGCGGTGGCTGGCTGACTGACTCCGCGGTCAGCCGGTGTGTCTCACCTCCGGCAACCAACGCGGCCGACCGGATGAGGTCGGTCATCCATGCGGCCAGGACGGGGGTCAGAACGTGTCGTCCGACCCGTCCGACCCGGAGGCCGGGACGACACGATGAGCAATTGTTGGGGCTCCCAGGAGGAACTACGGTCACCTTGGGTCGCTGGGGCGCTCCGCTTCGCTGCTACGTCAGGAGGGGACACGCTGTGGGTGGCGATCGCAAGGGTCGTGTGGGCAGCGCGCGGCGCGTAGCGAGGGCGGTGGCATCGTGGCCGGGCGACTCGGTGGCCCTCCGACGCCGGGTACGGAAGGCCAAGGCGGCGGCGGCACTCGCGGGCCTTGTCCTGGTGGGCACGGTGGTGGGCCGGCCAGCCATGGCGGCCGAGGACGCCTGCTCGGCGAACCCGATCGTCTGCGAGAACAGTGAGATCGGCAACCTGCCGACCGAGTGGGACGACATGTACGGGGCGGGCGACTGGCAGATCCAGGGCTTCGCCACCGACATGAGCGTCAACGCCGGGCAGACCATCTCATTCAAGATCTCCACGCCGGCCACCAGCTACCGCGTCGACATCTACCGGCTCGGCTACTACGGCGGCAGGGGAGCGCGGAAGGTCAAGACGATCTACCCGTCCGCCGCCCTGCCACAGCACCAGCCGGACTGCGTGACGAACGCCGCCACGGAGATCTACGACTGTGGCGTCTGGGCGGTGTCGGCGTCCTGGGCGGTTCCGGCCGACGCGGTCTCCGGCGTTTACGTGGCCAAGCCGGTGCGCACGGACGGCACCGCCGGTACGAGCCACATCCCGTTCGTCGTCCGCGACGACGCGCGCCACTCCGACATCATCTTCAAGACCTCGGACGCCACGTGGCAGGCGTACAACACGTACGGCGGCTCGAGCTTCTACTGGGGCGGTCCCAACGGTCGGGCCTTCAAACTGAGCTACAACCGGCCGTTCGCCACGCGGGGCCTGGAGAGCGGGCGCGACTACCTGTTCAGCAACGAGTACGCGATGATCCGCTTCCTCGAGCGGAACGGCTACGACGTCAGCTACACCACGGACGTTGACGCCGACCGCCGTGGCAACCTGCTGCGGAACCACAAGGTCTTCCTCTCCGTGGGCCACGACGAGTACTGGTCAGGCGCCGAGCGGGCGAACGTCGAGGCCGCCCGCGATGCCGGAGTGCACCTGGCCTTCTTCAGCGGCAACGAGGTCTACTGGAAAACCCGGTGGGAGTCCAGTGTCGACGGCTCCGGAACCCCGTACCGCACCCTCGTCTGCTACAAGGAGACCTGGGCGAACAGCAAGATCGACCCCTCGTCCGAGTGGACCGGCACCTGGCGGGATCCCCGGTTCAGCCCGCCGTCGGACGGGGGAAGGCCGGAGAACGGGCTCACCGGCACGATGTACATGTCGAACAACACGGACCTGGCCATCCAGGTGCCGGCCGAGCAGGGCCGCAACCGCTTCTGGCGAAACACGACGGTCGCCACCCTGGCGGCCGGACAGATCGCCACCCTGGCGCCGCACACGGTGGGCTACGAGTCGGACGAGGACCTCGACAACGGCTTCCGGCCAGCGGGCCTGATCCGCCTGTCCACCACGACCGGGCCGGCTCCCGAATACCTTCGCGACTTCGGCAGCACGACCTCGCCCGGCACCACCACGCACCACCTGACCCTCTACCGCGCGGCGAGCGGGGCGCTGGTGTTCGGCGCCGGCACCATCCAGTGGGCGTGGGGCCTGGATTCCGAGCACGACGGCCCCCAGGAACCGGCGGACCCGCGTATGCAGCAGGCGACCGTCAACCTCTTCGCCGACATGGGTGTGCAGCCGGCCACGCTGATGAGCGGCCTGGCGCCGGCGACGGCATCGACCGACCTGACCGCGCCGAGCGTGGCCATCACCGCACCGGCTCCGGCGACCTCCGTGGCCAACGGGTCCGAGGTGACCGTGAGCGGCACGGCCACCGACACCGGTGGGCGCGTCGCCGGCGTCGAGGTGTCGACCGACGGTGGGGAGACCTGGCATCCGGCCACCGGTACGACCTCGTGGAGTTACCGCTTCCACAGCAACGGCGTCGGCACCCAGGTCGTCAAGGCCCGGGCGGTCGACGACAGCAACAACGTCCAGCAGGTGCCGGCGTCGGTCACGCTCAAACTCACCGGCCCCAGCACGCTCTTCGGCACCCGGGTGCCCGCCAACCCGGCGGTGAGCGACACGGCGGGCGTCGAACTGGGCGTCAAGGTGGTCCCGCAGAGCGACGGCACGATCACCGGAATCCGCTTCTACAAGGGCACGGGCAACACCGGCACGCACACCGGCACGTTGTGGACCGCCGACGGAGAGCGCCTCGCCTCGGGCACGTTCTCGAACGAGACCGCGACGGGCTGGCAGACGCTCGTGTTCTCAAGACCGGTGCAGGTCGAGGGCGACGTCACCTACGTCGCGTCCTACTACGCGCCAAGCGGGCACTACGCGGCCGACCCGACCTACTTCTCCGCGGGTGACCACCGGGCGGTGCCGCTGGTGGCGCCCCGGTCGTACGGGTCGGGGGGTAATGGTGTCTACCGGTCCGGGCCAGGCTTCCCGGTCACCTCGTACAGCGACGCCAACTACTACGTGGACGTGCTCTTCTACGACGGCGACTCCGCCCTACCGGTCACCCTGTCGGTGTCGCCCACACCAGGGCAGTCCCACGTCGACCTCGTGGAGCGGCCGACCGTCAACTTCTCGAAGGACATCGACCCGGCCTCGATCGAGTTCTCGCTGACCGACGCCGCGAACGGCCCGGTCGCCGGACAGGTCTCATACGACGCGGCCGGCCGGACCGCGAGATTCACGCCGACGTCCCCGTTGGCCACTGCGCAGACCTACACCGCCCGGGTGTTCGCCCGCGACACCGGCGGACGGGCGATGGACGAGGCCACCACGTGGACGTTCACGACGACCGCGTACGACCAGCTGTCGACGTTGTTCCCGGTCGACGCCACGCCGGCGGTCGCCGCCTCGGCGGACTCGGAAGCCCTGACGCTCGGCGTCAAGATCGTCCCGCAGGTCAGCGGAAAGATCGTGGGCGTGCGGTACTACCAGGGCCCCGGCAACGAGGGGGAGCACACCGTGCGCCTCTACTCCGAGACGGGAACACCGCTGGGCGAGGGCCGCTCGACGAGTAGCGGCACCGGGTGGAAGAGCATCTACTTCGACAGTCCGGCGACCGTGACGGCCGGCGTCACGTACGTGGCGACCTACTTCACGGCCACCGGCCGGTACGCGTACGACACCGGCTTCTTCTCGTCGGCACACACGAGCCCGGATCTGGCCCTCGTGGCACCGGCAGGCAGCAACGGCCTCTACCGGTACGGCTCCGACGGGTTTCCGACCAACAGCTACAACAGCGCGAACTACTGGGTCGACCCGCTGTTCCTGACCGATGAGCCACCACCTGGTCCGCCCACCCAACCGGTACCGCCCGCTGGATCGGTGACACTCTTCGAGAACGCCGACACGCCGGATGTGCTGGCCGACCCGGACAATTCGTCGATCGAGCTGGGCGTGCGGTTCTCGAGCGACGTACCCGGGCGGGTGGCCGGGGTCCGGTTCTACAAGGGCAGCCAGAACAGCGGTGCGCACACCGCGACGCTGTGGTCGCCGGACGGCCAGCCGATGGCCAGTGGCCCGTTTGTCGCGGAAAGCGGCAGCGGGTGGCAGACGATGCTGTTTGCCGAGCCGGTGACGATCACGCCGGGCCAGACGTACACCGTCTCCTATCACACGGACGTCGGACGCTACTCGGTGACAGTGAACGGGTTCGCCGGTGGCAGGAACCAGGGGCCACTGCAGGTACCGACGGGTGGTGCCGTCTATCGGTACGGCTCGACCGCGTTCCCGTCAACGTCGTCCAACCACAACTATTGGGTGGACGTCGTGTTCCTGCCAGAAAACTAGGATCGGCGGTTACCGATGACCGCCGCTGTGGACGGAGCGCCTGCCTGGCGGGCGATGGCCCTGCGCGGGCCGTGGGGAGCTGTCCGGTGCGACCGCGCGCGTCGGGCGGTGGAGAGGGAGGCAGTGTGGTGAGAACGACCACCCCGGGTGAGCCGCGATGAGGCGGGTGTCGTCGAAGCCGTCGGGTTCCAGGCCGAGGGTGTCGGTCGTCGTTCCCTGCTACCGGTACGGGCACTTCCTGCCGGCCTGCGTGCGGAGCATCCTGGGTCAGGAGGGCGTGGACGTGGACGTCCTGATCATCGACGACGCGTCGCCCGACGACAGCGCGGCGGTCGCTCGTCGGTTGGCCGACGAGGATGCCCGGGTACGGGTGATGGTGCACGAGGTCAACCGGGGACACATCGCGACGTACAACGAGGGCCTGGCCGCTGTGCACGGCGAGTACGTCGTGCTGCTCTCCGCCGACGACCTGCTCGCTCCGCGCAGCCTGGCCAACGCGACCGCGCTGCTCGACGCCCAACCGGACGTGGGCCTGGTCTACGGGTTCACCCGGTCGTTCTCCACGGAGCCGCCGCCGGCGCGTACCACCCCCCGCTCCTGGTCCGTCTGGTCGGGCGAGGAGTGGCTGCGGCTGCTGTGTCTGCGGGCGAGCAACCCGATCTCCACCCCCGAGGTGGTGATGCGCGCCACGACGATGCGGGACCTCGTCGGCTACGACGCCCGGCTGCCGCACGCCGCCGACTTCCTCCTCTGGCTGCGGACCGCCAACCGCGCCGCGATCGGGCGGGTCAACGGGGTGGACCTGGCCTACTACCGGGTGCACGGCGCGAACATGCACATGGAGCGGTACCCGGGGGCGCTGCGCGACCTCACCGAGCGCAAGCGGGCGTTCGACATCCTCTTCGAGGAGGACGGCGCGCACCTGCCGGACGCGGCGGCGCTGCGAGAGGCGGCCGATCGCGGGGTGGCACGGGAGGCGCTGGTCGTGGCCTGCCGGGCGTACCGGCGCGGTCGTCCGAGCGACGAGGAGGCCGAGGTGCTGGCCCGTCTCGTGGAACTGGCGGAGCAGATCTGGCCGCCCTCGCGCGGCAGCCGGCTGCGGCGTTCCTACGACGCGCAGGTGGCCCGCGCCGACCGGGGCAAGGGCCCGCTGCTGCCGCGCCGGCTGGCGGAGCTGCGCGACCGCGGTATCGACCATCTCCGCTGGCGACGGTTCCGGCGGTCCGGCATCGACGGCGCTCTGGGGTGGCTGTGATCGACACGGAACGGGACCCGGACGACATCATCGTGCTCTCCGGGCTGACCAAGCTCTACGAGCCGACGCCGCGGTGGATGCGCGTCTTCGCCCGGTCGCACCTGCGCGAGACGGTTCGCGCGCTCGACGGCGTCGACCTCGTCGTCCGCGCCGGCGAGATCTGCGCCGTGGTGGGACCGAACGGCGCCGGGAAGACCACCATGTTCCGGATCATCGTGGGTCTGACGACGGCCACGGAGGGGCGCGGCAGCGTGCTCGGGCTCGACGTCGAACGCGACTCCGAGCAGGTTCGACAGGCGGTCGGCTGGATGCCGGCGGAGGACCGCAGCCTGCTCATGAGGGCGACGTCACGGGAGAATCTCCAACTCCACGGTCGGCTGCAGGGAATGTCGCGCAAGGGGCTGACGAAGCGCATCGAGCACGTGCTCGAGACGGTCAACCTGATGCCGCAGGCCGACACTGTGGTGGCGGGAATGTCGGCGGGGATGCGGGCCCGGTTGCGCCTGGCCCGGGCGTTGCTGCCCGGCCCACGGGCGCTGATCCTCGACGAGCCGACTGGGCCGGTCGACCCGATCGCGGCGTACGGGCTGCTGACACTGATCATGGATTTGGCCAAGCAGGAGCGGCTCGCCGTGCTGATCTCCTCGCACCGCCTTGAGGAGATCGAGGCACTGCAGTCGCAGGCACTGCTCCTCGACGGTGGCAAGGTCAGATACTCCGGTGACCTGGACCGGTTGCGTCGGGAATGGGAGAGGCCGGAGCTGGAGCTGGTGATGGCGACACACCAGGACGCCCTGGCGATCGCCGACGGCCTTCACGTCCAAGGCGTCGAGGCCCGCGTCGACGGCGGCACTGTCCGCTGCCAGCCGACAGGGCCGGGCGGCGTCGGCGCCCTTCTCACCGGGTTGGGTCCACTCACGAGCAGCATCCGGCACCTCCGGGAGATCCCCATGCCGCTGCGCGACCTGATCGCGCAGGTGTATGCGCGAGGCGCCGACCCCGAGGGAGCCGTCCGATGAGCCTCGCCTACCCGTCGGTCGTCGGGAAGCGCTCGTTCGGCCGCAAGGTCCTCAACACCGTAGAGGCGTACGTCCGCATCGACCTCGTCGAGGAACGCATGTTCCCCGCCACCAGCATCATGCGCTACATCGCGGCCGTCTTCCCGGTGCTGCTCTACTACTTTCAGGGCAGCTTCCTGGCCATTTCCGGCGAGATGTTCGTCGTGATGGTCGTCGGCACGGCCGTGGTCGCCGGGCTTCAGGACGCCCTCCTCGCTCTCACCAGCCGGCTGAACTTCGCCATGGAGCGCGGCACGCTGGAGACCTACCTGGTCGAACCGGTGCCGTGGGCGCTGATCCCGGTGGCGATGAACGTGTGGCGGAGCTGTACGGGAGCCCTGCTGGCCTGCTTCATGGTCGCAGCCGGTTGGCTACTGGGTGCTCCCATCCAGGGCTCGGGCGTGCCGGGGGCCCTGCTGGTGCTCTTCCTGGGGATCATCGCCTGCAACGCGCTCGGCACGTTCGCGGCCGCGTTCATCGTGCTGTTCAAACGTGGCGAGCCGGTGGTCATGCTGTTCAGCCTGGCTACCGCGGTGCTCGGCGGCGCGCTGTTCCCGATCAACGTCCTGCCGGAAGGGATCCGCTGGGCCAGCTACCTGATCCCGCACACGTACGTGATCAGCGCCGTCCGGCAGCTTCTCATCGAGGACGTCCCCCCGGACGGACTGTCGGTCGGCGTCTCCGTCGGTGTCCTGGCGGCCTTCGCGGTCGTGTCCTTCGCCGCGGGACTGTTCGTCTTCGACCGCGCCCTCCGGCTGGCCCGCCGGCTGGGGATCCTCAGTATCTGACCGCGTCGTCCGAAGGAACCACGATGACTGTGCCAAGCCCCGGCCCCGGTGGTCGGGTCCGATGATCCGGTGGGCAACCGGGTTGGCGCGGGGGGCCGCCCGGCGGTACGGCCGAGCGGCGGACCTGAGATGGCGCCAGCTCCCGCGCTTCACCGTCAGTCGCCGGTCAACCGGCCGGCCGACGGTGTACTACCTCGCGCCGGTCACGACGGGCATCTTCGGTGGGATCCGCAATCTGTACCGGCACGTGGACAACCTCAACGCGGTGGGGATCTCCGCCGCCGTGGTCCATCCCAGACCGGGGCACCGGTGCTCCTGGTTCGTCAACGACACGCGGGTCATGAGCGCCGCGGAGGTGATCCTCACCCCGGAGGACCTGCTGGTGATCCCGGAGTGCTACGGCCCCGGGCTCGGCGCCGTGCCGGACGGGGCGCGAGTGGTCATCTTCAACCAGGGGGCGTACATCACGTTCGATCACGTGCCGTTCGAGACGACCCGGGCCGGCGCACCGTACGCCGGCCTGCCGGGCCTGGTTGGCCTGCTGGCGGTGTCGCAGGACAACGCGGCCCTACTGCGGTACACGTTCCCGGATCTGCCGGTCGGCATCGCCCGACCGGTCATCGACCCGGCGCTCTTCCACCCGTCCACCGAGCCGCCGGCGCGTCGGATCGCCCACCTGACCCATCGCCGGCGCGAGGAGCGGGAGCAGCTCCGGCACATGCTGCGCGCCCGCGGTCTGTTCGAGCGGTGGCAGGAGGCGCCGATCGTGGGCCGGTCCGAGTCGGAGACCGCGGCGATCATGCGGGGCAGTGCGATCTTCTTGAGCTTCAGCCACCGGGAGGGTTTCGGGCTGCCGCCCGCCGAGGCCATGGCGAGCGGTTGCTTCGTCGTCGGATATCCGGGCCTCGGTGGCCGGGAGTACTTCGAGCCGCCGGAGTGCGCGCCCGTCCCCGACGGTGACCTGCTCGCGTTCGCCCGCGCCGTCGAGGCCGCCTGCGCGGCGCACGACGACGACCCGGAGACGTTCCGGAAGTCCGGTTTGGCGGCCTCGGAGCGGATCCTCGCGCGGTACTCCGTCGACGCGCTCCGGGCCGAGCTGCTGGCCTTCTACACACCGCTGCTCCGGGGAGTGGGCTGACCCGTTCCGCCCGCGCCCCAACCGTCGGTCCACGCCGTCTGGTACCGCCGCGCCGGGTACCCGGCGCGGATGAGCGATCTTCCGCCCGCCGGCTACCGGACGACGGCGGGGGACCAGGCGTCGGGAATCAGGACCCGGGGTTCGCCGGTGCCGTCGGCGGGAACGGACCACACGTCGTTCGACGCCGAGCCGTCCGTGTTGCGCGGCAGTCCGTACAGGACGGTGTCGTCGTCGAGCCACTCCGCCTGGTCGTCGACGCTGCGGGCTTCCGCGAGCGGCGTCTCCCGCCCGCTGGCCAGGTCCAGGACGGTGAGTCGCCATCTGCCCGCCGGCAGGTCGCCATGCTTCTTGAAGGCGATGCGGGTGCCGTCGGGCGAGAGCGAGGGGCATTCGACGTCCGCCCGCACCGCGGTCAGGCGCCGCCCGGACAGTGATCCCTCGACCAGCCAGGTCCTCCCGCCTGAGGCCGCCGTGGCGTAGAAGCGGTCGTCGTCGGCGAACGTCACACCCCAGACGTTCTTGTCGGCCGCGGTGACCGTCCTGCCCTCGACTCGCAGTTCGAACTGCTCGATGTCGACTGGATCACCACCTCCGGTCGGGCCGACGAGCGTGCGGGTGGAGAACTGCCCGGGGCTGGCGTACGAGTCGCCGTAGACGAACGTCGTGGTGGACGTCAACGCGCCGTCCGCCGACATCCTCGCCCGGCTGGGCAGGCCCGGCACCGGCCGCTCGGAGACCGCCGTCCACTGCGGCCCGAGAATCTTCACCTGGTACGTCGTGGCCAGGCCGCGCAGCGCCACCAGGCACACAGCGCTGCCGCGGGTGGCGTAGACCCGGTCGCAGGAGGCCGGCGTGACCGCGCGGGGACCACCAGCTGCCTCCAGCGGCACCACCGCCACCCGGCCGTACCCGTCGCCTGGCGCGGAGTTGCGGAAGACCACGTGCGGGCCGGCGACCACCGGCGCGACGTCGGCCCGGACCGGCACTCCGGCGGCCGGGGTCGCGTCCGCCCCGTTGGGCGTGACCTGCCGCAGGTAGACGAACACGCCGGCGAAGGCCAGCAACACGACGCCGGCGAAGACGCCGATCCGCAGCCGAAGGCCGGTCATCGTTCCTCCTCCACACCACGCAGCAACCAGCCAGCGGCCGGGATCGCGACGGCGAGCGCGACCGCGAAACCCAGCAGCGCCGGCTGCCGGCCCGCGGCGACCCACAGTGCGCCGAAGGCCACCGACGACGCGAACCGGGCCAGCACCACGACGGTCTGTGCGGCCGCGATCCCCGTGCCCGTCACCGGGGCGGGGACCAGCCGGCTCACCAGCGCGGCGAGCACCCCGTCCGACGCGGCGTAGAAGGCGCCGAGCAGGACCAGGGTGAGAACCGTCCACAGCGGTCCGCCGGACGAGCCCGCCGCGCAGAGGTACGCGAGGAGCAGCGCGCCGTGCCCGGCCACCAGCGTGCGGGCACGGCCGACGCGGTCGGCGAGCCGGCCCAGCGGCACGGCCAGCGCCAGGTACGCGACGTTCGTGCCGACGTAGAGCAGCGGGAACAGCAGTGCCGCGAAATCGTCGCGGTGCTGCAGCGACAGGTACAGGAAGCCGTCGCCGACGGTCAGCACCCCGAGCAGGCCGGCGGCGAGCAGGGTTCGGCGCAGCCGCGGCCCGGTCGCGGCGCGCAGTACCTCCCGTACGGGCGGGCGGGCCTGGCCGGCGCCGACCCGTCGGTCGGGTACGAAGAGCACGAGGACGGCGAGACCGACCAGCGCCACGGCGAAGGAGACCACGAAGACGGCGTCGTACGCCCGGGGGAGCGCTGCCAGCAGAGCGAACGCCGCGATCGGCCCGATCGCCGCGCCAAGCGTGTCGAGGGCGCGGTGCACGCCGAAGGACCGTCCCAGGTCGGCGGGTTCCGACGCGTCGGCGATCAGCGCGTCCCGTGGCGCGGTCCGCAGTCCCTTGCCGAGCCGGTCGGCCGTCACGACGGCGGTGACGGTGGCGATCCCAGTGGCGGCGAGCATCAGGACGCGGCTCACCGCGGAGACGCCGTAGCCGATCACCGCGACCCACTTGGGCCGACGTCCCCGGTCGCCGGCCAGTCCGCCGAGGATCCGGACGAAGGCGCTGACGCCCTGATAGATGCCGTCGACGAAGCCGAAAGCGATGAGCCCGAGGCCCAGCTCCGCGGTCAGGTACAGCGGGAGAACCGCGCTGACCATCTCGGAGGAGACATCGGTGAGGAGACTGACGACGCCGAGGAGCACCACCGTCGTCGCCACCCGCCGGTACTGCCGGCCGGCCCCTCCGTCGCGGGTGCCGGCCGGGCGGTCCCGGATCGAGACGTACACCGTGTGGTCAGTGCAGGGCTGAGATGAGGGCCGCCACCACGGCCTCCTGCTGGTCCGCCGTGAGCTGCGGATAGATCGGCAGCGAGAGCAGCTCGGACGCGATCCGCTCGGCCCGCGGGAACGCCCCCACCGGGTGCCCGAGGTCGGCGAACGCGGGCGTGCGGTGCACCGGCACCGGGTAGTGGATGCCCGCACCGACGCCGGCCGCGTTGAGCCGCGCCAGCACCCGGTCCCGCCGGGCCGGGGTTCCGTCGCCGGGGATCCGGACGCAGTAGATGTGCCAGACGTGCTCGTTGCCCGGCAGGGTCACCGGGCGGGTCACGTCCACGCCCGCCAGCAGCGCGTCGTACCGGGCGGCGGCGGCCCGCCGCGCCTCGTTCCAGGCCGCCAGCCGGGCGAGCTTGGCGCGGAGCACCACCGCCTGGAGCCCGTCCAGCCGGCTGTTCACCCCGACGATGTCGTGCGCGTACTTGGTCAGGCCGCCGTGGCTGCCGAGCGTGCGGACCGTGCGGGCGAGTTCGGCATCGGCGGTCACCACCGCGCCCGCGTCGCCGTACGCCCCCAGGTTCTTGCCCGGGTAGAAGCTGGTCGCGGCGATCCCGTCGGCGCCGGCCCCGCGCCCGTGCCGGGTGGCGCCCTGGCACTGCGCGGCGTCCTCGACCACGGCGACGTCGCGGCCGGCCAGGCCCTCCCGCAGCCGCTCCACCGGCGCCAGCTGGCCGTAGAGGTGCACCGGGACGACCGCCCGGGTGGCCGGGGTGACCGCGGCCAGCGCCGCCTCGACGTCGATCAGGTACGTCTCCGGGTCGCAGTCGACCAGCACCGGTCGGGCACCGGCGCGGGCGACCGCCTCGGCGGTGGCGATGAAGGTGTTCGTCGGCAGGATCACCTCGGCGCCGGGCCCGACCCCGACGGCGCGCAGCGCCAGTTCGAGCGCGTCGGTGCCGTTGGCCACCCCGACGCAGTGCGGCACGCCGCTGAACGCGGCGTACTCCTGCTCGAACGCGGCGACCTCGGCGCCGCCGATGAAGGCGGTGTCGGCGATGACCCGCTTGAAGCCGGCCTCCACCTCCTCCGCCACCTCCGCATGCGCGGCGGCGAGATCGACGAGCGGAATTCCCGGCATGTCAGCTCCCCACAACCCTCGGCACGGCCAGTTCCTCGATCGACGCCGCCGGCGTCGGCACACCCTCGGCGTCCGGCTCCGCCGGCGCTTGGACGGGGCGCAGCCGGCGGGCCGGATTGCCGGCCCAGACCTCGCCGGGCGGCACGTCACGCAGCAGCACGGAACCCATCCCGACCAGCGACCACTCGCCGACCGTGACGCCCTCACGCAGCAGGGCGCCGGCGCCGACGTACGCGCCGAGGCGCAGCACCGCGCCGCCGCCCAGGCGGACCCCGGAGGCGATGGTCACGTGGTCGTGCACCCGGTCGTCGTGGGTCAGCACGGCGTGCGGCATGACCGCGACGTGGGCGCCGACGGTGACGTCCGCGGTGAGCACCACACCGGCCAGCAGCACCGTGCCGGGGCCGAGGACGCTGCCGGCGCCGACCTCGGCGCTCGGGTGCACGATCGTGGCGTAGCGCCCCGCCGGCAGGCCGAGCCGCCGGACGATCCGCTGCCGCGCCCGGTAGTCGCGCGGGCTGCCGACGCAGACCACGACCGCCGCCTCCGGCAGGTCGGCCAGCCGGTCGGTGCCGCCGAGGATCGGCGCTCCGGCGCGGACGGTGCCGTGCAGCGCGGGGTCGTCGTCCAGGAAGCCGCGCAGCCGCCAGGTCGGGCGGGCGTCGTTGACGGCACTCACCGCCGCGGCGGTCTCCCGGGCGAACCCGCCCGCGCCGACGATGACCAGGTCACGCATCAGCCGGCCAGCTTGCGCAGCACGCCGACCACGTGGTCCTGGTCGGCCTCGGTCAGCGCGTGGTGCAACGGCAGGATCAGCGAGTCGCGGGTCAGCCGCTCGGTCACCGGCAGCGGCGCCGGCGTCACGTCGGCGTACGCCGGCTCCAGGTGGGCGGCCATGATGCCGCGCCGGGCCGACACGCCGGCCGTGGCCAGCTCGGCGAGGACCTCGTCGCGGCCCACGCCGTACGCCGGGTCGATGAGCACCCAGAACGACTGGTAGTTCGTCTCGCCGTAGGCCGGGTCGCGGACCGGCACCAGGCCGTCGATGTCGGCGAGCAGCTCGTGGTAGCGCGCGGCCAGCGTGCGCCGCTGCGCCACCAGCTCGGTGAGCCGGCCGAGCTGGACCAGCCCGATCGCCGCCTGGATGTCGGTCATCCGGTAGTTGAAGGCGGTCTCCAGGTACGCCTCCAGCACCGGTTGCGCGCTGGCGTGCCGGTCGGCGGCGGAGACGTTCATCCCGTGCTCGCGCAGCCGGCGCAGCCGGGCGGCCCACTCCGGATCGTCCACCGTGACCATCCCGCCCTCGCCGGTGGTCAACAGCTTCCTCGGGTGGAACGACCAGGCCGCGACGGTGGCGCCGGCGCCGACCGGCCGCCCGTACGCCGTGGCGCCGGCGGCGCAGGCAGCGTCCTCCACCAGTTTTAGCCCCCAGCGGGCGGCCGCCTCCCGCAGCGCGACGACGTCGAACGGCACGCCGCCCTGGTGGACCGCGATCACCGCCCGCGTCCGCGGCGTGCGTACGGCGTCGATCGTCGCCACGGTCAGGTTCCCGGTGGCGAGGTCCACGTCGGCGAAGACCGGCGTCGCCCGGACGTAGCGCACCGCGTTGGCCGTGGCGATGAAGGAGAACGACGGCACGATCACCTCGTCGCCCGGGCCGACCTCCAGCAGCACCAGCGCCAGGTGCAGCGCCGTGGTGCAGGAACTGACCGCGACCCCGTGGCCGGCGCCCACCCGCCCGGCGAACTCCCGCTCGAACCGGGCCACCCGCGGTCCCTGGGCCACCCAGCCCGAGCGGACCGCCTCGGCGGCGGCCTGCGCCTCCTCCTCGCCGAGCCGCGGGATCATCACCGGAATGCGCGGTCCGCTCACCGGGCCGGCGTCCGTTCGCGACTGCGGGGCTCGCGGGCCCGGCTCACTCCGCGCGCTCACTTCTCGGCCCGCCACCAGTCGACCAGCCCCTGGAGCCCCTCGTGCAGGCCGATCTCGGCGCGGAAGCCCAGCCGCCGCTCGGCGGCGGTGGTGTCGGCGAGCCGGCGGGTGACCCCGTTGACCGCGCGGGCCGGGCCGTGCTCCGGCGGCAGGTCGGACTTCATCACCTCGCTGAGCGCCCGGGCCAGCTCGACCAGGCTGGTCTCGGTGCCGCTGGCGATGTTGAACACCTCGTCGGTCACGTCCGCGCGGGCGGCCAGGATGTTGGCCCGGGCGATGTCCGCGACGTGCACGAAGTCCATCGTCTGCCGGCCGTCGCCGAGGATCAGCGGGGGAGTACCGGCCTCGATCCGCTCCATCCAGCGGATCAGCACCTCGGTGTAGAGCCCGTGGATGTCCATCCTCGGCCCGTAGACGTTGAAGTACCGCAGGGCGACGTAGTCCAGGCCGTACATGCTGTGGAAGCTGCGCAGCATGCCCTCGTTGAACGCCTTGGCGGCGCCGTAGAACGTGTCGTTGTGCCAGGGGTGGTGCCGCTCGGTGGTCGGGAACTCGTCGGCGAGCCCGTACACCGAGGCGGACGAGGAGAGGACCACCTTGCGCACCTTCGCGGCCGCCGCCGCCTCCAGCACGTTGAAGGTGCCGTCGACCAGCACCTCGTTGGCGAGCCGGGGTTCCTCCGCGCACTGCGTGATGCGGATGGCGGCGAGGTGGAAGACCAGGTCCTTGTCGCGGGCCAGCTCGTGCACCAGCGCGGCGTCGCGGATGTCCCCCTCGATTAGGCGGACGCTGCCGTGCGGCAGGGCGCGGGCCAGGTTCGCCCGCCGGCCCCGGACGAAGTTGTCCAGCACCACCACCTCGGCCGCGCCCCCGGCGACCAACTGATCGACGACATGCGAGCCGATGGTGCCCGCTCCACCGGTGACCAGGGCGCGCGCCCCGGTGATCTCCACGGCACTCATGCCGACACTCCGCTTCCGTCCGTGCCCCGCCGGGGCAGCGCGAGTGACCCGCCGCGCTGGTTCACGCGTCGGTCCACTCGGTGAGGTTGACCAATCTTCCGCCGTCGGCGAGGCTGCGCGAGGCGGCCTCCAGGATGGCGATCACCCGCAGTCCGGCCCGCCCGTCGGTCAGGGCCGGCGTGCCGCTGCGGATCGAGCGGGCGTACTCCTCGACCATGGTGCGCAGCGCCTCCCGTTCGGTCAGCGCCGGCGCGACCATGTCCCCGGAGCGGTACGACACCAGCATGTCCCGGCGCTGTTCGTCGCCGAGTTCCTCCGCCGAGGCCACGTCGACGCCTCGGTCGAAGATGGACAGTCGCTGGCCGGGGTTGAGGTCGTCCCAGACCAGGGTGCGCTTCGAGCCGCCGATGATGGTGGTCCGGATCTTCACCGGGGAGAGCCAGTTGACGTGGATGTGGGCGATCGCCCCGGTGTTCAGGTGCAGCGTCAGGTACGCCACGCAGGCGCGGCCCGCCCCGATCCGGTCTGCGCCGTGCGCGGCCACCGCCACCGGGGCCACGCCGGCCGGCAGGATGAAGTCCAGGATCGACAGATCGTGCGGGGCGAGGTCCCACATCACGTCGATGTCGCGCTGCACCAGCCCGAGGTTGATCCGCACCGAGTCGAGGTACTGCAGTTCGCCCAGGTCACCGGAGCGCAGCAGATCGCGGATGCGCAGCACCGCCGGCGTGTAGCAGTAGGTGTGGTCGCACATCAGCGACAGCCCACGCCGTTCCGCCTCCGCCACCAGCGTCTGCCCCTGCGCGAAACTCGCGGCCAGCGGCTTCTCCACGAGCACGTGCTTGCCGGCGCGCAGCGCCGCCGTCGCCACCTCCAGGTGGGTGCCGGCCGGGGTGGCGATGGCGACCGCCCGTACCGAGTCGTCGGCGAGCACCGCGGCGAGGTCGTCGGTGGCCCGGACGGTCGAGTAGCCGCCGAGCACCCGCTCCGCCCGGCTGACGTCGAGGTCGCAGAGCCAGCGCAGCCGGAACTCGGTGGATGCCTGGAAGTTGCGGACGAGGTTCGGCCCCCAGTAGCCGGCGCCGACGACGGCCACGCCGATCGGGTCGTCGACGGCAGGGTGCGATGAATTCACGAAGCATCCGTTTCGCTAGGCAGGACAGGGCGCGTTCGCGGAGGGGGAATCGTGGGCGACGTCCGTTCGGCAAGCTAGCCACACCGTCGCCGGGTACGCCATAGCGCTGCCGGAAATCCGGCGGTGCCGCCGGGGTCAACAGGTCCGTTCGGGTTGTCCGCCGTCCTCGGACGGTTCGTTCCCGATCGTGCGTCGGCTTGCTGACATCGGCTTTGTCGCCGAGCGTCTACCGTTCCCAGCCCGCATAGGATCACCGCGGCGGAAGGAAGCGGACATGACGGATGCCCACGGGGCGCAGCCCGACGGGGTGCGGATCGCCGCGACGGCCGACGTGGACGAACGGGCCACCATCCGTTCCGGCACCCGGGTCTGGCATCTCGCCCAGATCCGCGAGGACGCCTCGGTCGGCCGCGACTGCGTGATCGGTCGGGGCGCGTACGTGGGGCCGGGCGTCCGGCTCGGCGACAACGTCAAGCTGCAGAACCACGCCCTGGTGTACGAGCCGGCGGAGCTGGCCGACGGCGTTTTCGTCGGGCCGGCGGCGGTGCTCACCAACGACGAGTACCCGCGCGCGGTGACCCCGGAGGGGCGGCTCAAGGGCGGCGCGGACTGGACAGCGGTCGGGGTGGTGGTCGGCGAGGGCGCCGCGATCGGCGCCCGCGCCGTCTGCGTGGCGCCGGTCGCGATCGGCCGGTGGGCACTGATCGCGGCCGGCGCCGTGGTCACCCGGGACGTGCCCGACTTCGCGCTGATGGTCGGCGTCCCGGCCCGCCGGGTGGGCTGGGTGGGGCGGGCGGGCGAACCGCTGGCCGCCAAGGGCGACGGCCGGTACGTCTGCCCCCGCACCGCAACCGAGTACCACGAGCAGGCGGGCCGGCTGACCGAGCTGCCGCCTCCGGCCGGGTGAACCCCACCGGCCGGCCGCCGATCAGCGCGACCGGGCCGGCACGGGTTCGCCCTCGACCACCGGGTCACCGTCGAGGACCGGGTCACCGCCGCCCGGCGCGCCGGGCGCCGCGGCCCACGGCCGGCGGGCCAGCCACAGCACCAGCCCGGGCAGCACGCTCACCGCGGCGCAGGCGAGCAGCTCCGGCGCGCCGAGCGGCGCGGTGCCGAGCAGGTCGCGCAGCGGCGGCAGCAGCACCCCGGCCACCTGGAGCAGCGCCGACACCGCCACCGCGACCGGCAGGGCGCGGTTGCCGCGCCGGGCGCCACGCGGGCGGGGCGCGCGGACCGCCAGCGCCACCCCGAGCTGGGCCAGGCCGAGGACCACGAAGACCACCGACTGCCAGGGCCGGTCCCAGTGCCGGGCGAGCACCCCGGCGCCGAGCACCACGGCCGCGATCAGCGCCCCGGTGACCAGCACGTCCCGGCCGAGCCCGGCGCCGAGCACCGACTCCTGCGGGGAGCGTGGGGTCCGCCGCAGCGTGCCCGGCTCCGCCGGCTCCGCGCCGAGTGCCACCCCCGGCACCCCGTGGGTGAGCAGGTTCACCCAGAGGATCTGCGCCGGCAGCAGCGGTACGGCCAGCCCGAACAGCGGGCCCAGCAGCATCACCGCGATCTCGGCCACCCCGCCGGAGAGGGCGTAGCGCAGGAACCGGCGGATGTTGTCGTAGATCCGCCGGCCCTCGCCGATGGCGGCGGCCACGGTGGACAGGTCGTCGTCGACCAGCACCAGGTCGGCCGCCTGCCGGGCCACCTCGGTGCCGCCGCCCATGGCCACCCCGATGTCGGCGCGGCGCAGCGCCGGGGCGTCGTTGACGCCGTCGCCGGTCATCGCCACCACGTGCCCCCGGGACTGCAACCCGGCGATGATGTCGAGTTTCTGCTCGGGCTGGGTGCGGGCGTACACCCGGGTCTCCGGATGCGCGCGGGCCGGGTCCTCGTCGTCGCCGCGGACCAGCGGGTCGCCCTCCCGCCACAGCCCGAGCTGCCCGCCGATCGCCGCGGCGGTCGCCGGGTGGTCCCCGGTGACCAGCACCAGCCGGACGCCGGCGGTGTCGAAGCTGCCGGCGATGTCCGCCGCGCCGGCCCGCAGCGGGTCGCCGACGGCGACCAGCCCCACCGGCCGCAGCCCGGTCGGCCGGGCCGGGTCGGCCGGCGGCGCCCCCAGCAGGGCGGACGCGACCGCCAGCACCCGCAGCCCCTCGGCGGCCAGCCGGTGCGCGGTGCCGGTCAGCTCGGCGATCTCCTCGGCGGTGGCGTCCAGCAGGGACGTGGTCAGCACGTTCTCCGGCGCGCCCTTGCACACCACCAGGTACCGGCCGTCGCAGGAGCGGTGCACCGTGGTCATCCGGCGCAGCTCCTGGTCGAACGGGTGCTCGGCGACCCGTGGCCAGGCCGACCGGGTGGCCGACGGATCGAGGCCGCACCGGGCGGCGAAGGCGACCAGCGCCGCCTCCAGCGGGTCGCCGACGGCGGTCCACTCCGGCCGCTCCTCGGTCGGCGGCGCCAGCGTCGCGTCGTTGCAGAGCAGCCCGGCCCGGGCCAGCCGGCGCAGTTCCTCCGGCACGGCCACCGGCTCGCCCCGGTGGTGCACCGCGCCGTGCGGGGCGTAGCCGCGGCCGGTGACCGCGTACCGGGAGCCGTCGGTGGTGACCGCGTGCTGCACCGCCATCCGCCCCTCGGTGAGCGTCCCGGTCTTGTCGGAGGCGATCACCGTGACCGAGCCGAGCGTCTCCACGGCGTGCAGCCGGCGCGGGATGGCCCGGGCACCGGCCATCCGGCGGGCGCCCAGGGCGAGGGCGAGGGTGACCACCGCCGGCAGCGACTCGGGCACCGCCGCCACCACCAGGCTGACCGCGGTCACCGCCATGTCGACCACCGGCCGCCCGCCGACCACGCCGATGACGAAGACCAGACCGGAGAGCAGCACCGCGGCCAGGCCGAGGACGCGGCCCAGCGCGGCCAGCCGGCGCTGCAACGGCGTCGCGGCCGGCCGGGTGGCCGCCACCAGGGCGCTGATCCGGCCCAGCGCGCTGGCCGGCCCGGTGCGCACCACGGTGCCGGTGGCTCGGCCGGTGGTGACCACCGTGCCGGCGCTGGCCTCCTCGCCGGCGTCCCGGCCGACCGGCACCGACTCGCCGGTCAGCGCCGACTCGTCCAGGTGCAGCCGGCTGGCCTCGGTCAACCGCAGATCGGCGGGGACCACGTCGCCCGCCTCCACCCGCACCACGTCGCCGCGGACCAGCTCGGCGGCGGGCAGCACCACGTCCCGGCCGTCGCGCAACACCCGGGCGGTGGGCGCGGCGAGCTGGTCGAGCGCGGCGATGGCCCGGTCGGCGCGGACCTCCTGGACCACCCCGATCGCGGTGTTGACCAGCACGACCAGCACGATCACCGCGGTGTCCGGATAGTCGCGCAGCACGGTGGTGACCACCGCGGCGGCCAGCAGCAGGGCCACCAGCGGGTCGGTGAGCTGGTGCAGGATCCGGCTCGCGAGGTGCCGGCGGGGCGGTGGCGCCGCCGCGTTCGGCCCGTCCGCGCGCAGCCGCTCGGCCGCCTGCGCCGAGCTGAGCCCGCCGGCCGGCTCGACCGGGGTGTCCACTGCCACGTCCACGTCCACCCCGGTCGTCACATCGCCCTCCGCCGCTGTGGGCGTGCCCCGCCGGCACACCGCTCCGCCTCCACCATCGCGCCGGCGGCGCGGCGCCGGCAGGGGCGTTGCGCCCGCGCGCGGCGGGACCAACGGCCCTGCCGCCGGCCGCCCCGGATGCGGTCGAATGGGGCGACCGGCCGGTCTGGCACACCCACCAGAGAGGCGTACGCGATGACCACTCTCGACGTGCTCCGCGCGCACCCCTTCCTCGCCGGGCTCCCCGAGCCCTGGCTGCCCCGGCTGGCCGGGTACGCCCGCCCCGTGGTCTGGCACCCCGGGCACCGGCTGTTCCGCGCCGGCCAGCCGGCGCAGCGGTGCTGGTTGGTCCGCGACGGGCAGGTGGCGCTCGACTTCGCGGTGCCCGGCCGGGGCGACGTGGAGATCGAGGTGATCGGGCCGGGCGGGGTGCTCGGCTGGTCCTGGCTCTTCCCGCCGTACCGCTGGCAGTTCGGCGCGGTGGCGGTGCGGCGCAGCACCGCGGTGGAGTTCAACGCCGCCGGCCTGCGCCGGCTGATGGAGTCCGACGACGCGCTCGGCCGGCAGCTCACCACCCGGTTGATGAGCGTAGTGGTGGACCGCCTGCACGCCGCCCGGGGCCGGCTGATGGAGCTGTACGGCTACCCGACGCCGGAGCCGACCGCCGGCTGACCCGCGCGTCGGGTGCTGGGCCACCGTTCGACCGGAAGCAGGAGGATGCATGGCAGTGGGGCGGGTGCTGGTGGTCGGTCTCGATCCCGTCCGGATCCCGGGCTGGGACCCTGAACCGGTGGTGGCGGCGATAGCGCGCGGTCAGGCCCGTTTCGGCGAGCACGGCATCGACGCCGACCTATGCCTGGTCGTGCCCGACGAAGATGCCGAGGCCGTGATCGTCGAAGCGCTGACCCGGCAGGACTACGCCTGCGTCGTGGTCGGCGGCGGCATCCGCAAGCACGAGCCGTTGCTCGAGTTCTTCGAGAAGGTGGTCAACCTGGTCCGCCAGCACGCTCCCGGCGCGGCCATCGCCTTCAACAGCAGCCCCGAGGACACCGCCGACGCCGCACTGCGCTGGCTGCGGTAGTCGCGGGCGTGCGGCCTGAGATCACCCGAAAGCGGGCGGTCGTCCCTGCTCGTCGCTTGGGACGTCGACCCGGTGCCGGACGACCAGCTCGTCGACCTCCAGCCGCCCGATGCGCAGTTCCCGGATGACCGCCCGGCGGATCGCGAGCCGCCCGATGGCCAGCACCGCCACGGCACCTGCCCCGGTGGCCAGCGCACCGATCGCCAGCGCGCCGATGGACGCCGCCCCTCCGGCCCGCGCGCCGACGGCCGACGCCCCGGTCGCCGTTGCGCCGACCGCCCGCGTCCCACGTACACCGTTCCGGCTTCCGCCACGTACCAGCCTCGTCATCCGGCCATTGTCCGCCCGCCATGGCCGCCCGGTACGCCGTCTATCGCGACGGCATCCTCCGGGACGTCCTTCCGCGGAATTCAGATCGTGCGCCGTAGCGCGGTCTCGACGGCATCGATCAGGGGGTCACCGTCGGTCCGTGGGTGTCGTGCGAGACCGAGTTCGACGTCCGGCAGGGTGGGCAGGGCGTCCGCGTCGTGGCAGGCCATGACCGGTTCGAGGTTCGCGGGCATGAGCGCGGCGACGCCGAGCCCGGCCCGCAGCGCGGCGAGCACACCGACCAGGCTGTTGCTCTCGAACGCCACCCGCCAGCGCCGATCGGCACGGTCCAGCGTTTCCAGCACGGACGTGCGCCAGGAGCACGGGTTCGAGAACAGCACCACCGGCAGCGGGTCGGCAGCCACGTCCACGCCCTGGCCGATCGCCCAGACCAGCGGGCGGCGTACCGTCCAGCGCGGCGGCCCGGGAACGTCCGGCACCTCGTCGAGCACGAGGTCGACCCGGCCCGCGTCGTAGGCCTCGCGCATCGCGGCTCTGGAGACGCTGAGGACCTCCAGCGTCGCGCCGGGGTGCAGCCGGGCGAGGTCGGCGAGGGCCTGCGGAAGCTGGGACGCGGCGAGGTCTTCGAGCAACCCGATGCCGCAGTGGCCGGTGAGCGCGCGTCCGGCTTCGGTGAGTGCTTGAGTCGAGAGCGAGAGAATGCGTTCGGCGTACGGCAGAAGCTGCTCACCCGCCCGGGTCGGCGAGACGCCGGAGGGCGACCGGTAGAGCAGCGGACGGCCGACGGTGCTCTCGAGCTTGCGTAACTGCTGGCTGAGCGCGGGTTGGGTGTGCCCGAGCGTGGTCGCGGCGCGGCTGATGCTGCCCGCCCGCACGGCGGTGACGAACGACCGCAGCAACGCGGTCTCAAGATCCCGTGCCATAAGTATTCATTATGTCAGGTCCAACGAGTTAACCACTTCCTATGAGCTGACGGGTGACCTAGCGTCCCGCAGGTGATCAGATACCGGCAGGTGCTCGCCGTGCCAGGGATGGCGCCGCTGCTCGGCGTCTCGCTGCTCGCCCGTGCCGCGATCACGGCTGACGTGATGGCGCTGACGTTGTACGTCGTGCTGGGCCTGGACATGAGCTACGCGGCAGCGGGCGGCGTCGCGGCAGCTCTGACCGCCGGCGTGGCGCTGGGCGGGCCGCTGCTTGGCCGCGTGATCGACCGGCGGGGCCTGCGGACCGTGCTGCTGGCAACTGTCGTACCGCAGGTCGTGTTCTGGCTGAGCGTGCCGATCCTGCCGTACGGGATCCTGCTGGGCGCCGCCTTCGCGTTTGGTCTGCTGATGGTGCCGGTTCAGCAGGTGACCAGGCAGGCGATTGCCGCGATGACGACGGCGGGACAGCGCCGGGCCGCCTTCGCGCTAGAAGCGGTGCAGGGCGAACTGTCGTACATCGTGGGCCCGGCGGTGGTGATTCTGTGTGCGGCGAAGCTTTCCCCCAGTGCCGTCGTGTGGGGGGTCGGTGCCGTGATCGTGGCTGGCGGAGCCGGGATTGCCCTGCTCAACCCGCCGCTGTGCGCCGAGGGCGAGGCGGATCCCGGCGCGGCCGGACGGCCCCCGCGCCGGGAGTGGCTGGGTGCCGGCATGATCGCCGTACTGACGATGGCGTTCGGTGCCACGATGCTGCTCAGCGGCGTCGACCTCGCCATCGTCGCCATGCTCGAGGAAGCAGGCCAGGTCTCCTGGGCCGCCGTGGTCGTAGCCGTGTTCGGCATGGCCTCGGTCGCCGGCGGGCTGATCTATGGCGCGCTGCCCCGGCCGCTGCCCACATGGCTGCTGCTCGGCCTGCTCGGGCTCGTGACGACTCCCGTCGGGCTTGCCCACGACTGGCCCTGGTTGTGCGTGGCCGTTGTCGGCACCGGGCTTCTCACCGCGCCGACCCTCTCCGCGGTGGCCGACGCGGTCAGCCGGCTGGCGCCGGCCGGTGTGCGGGGTGAGGCGACAGGTCTGCAATCCTCGGCGCAGAGCGCGGGTTTCGCGTTCGGATCCCCGATCGTCGGGGTGGCGATCGACGTCTCCGTGCCAGCGGGCGGCTTCGCGGCGGCCGGGCTGGCCGCCATCGCCGCCGCGCTGATCGGACGCCTGCTCTCCCATCGCTCGCCCGACCGCGGTCTCCGCTCAGCGACCCCACTCGTGCCGGGGCACCGGACCTTGAGCCACATCGGGCCGACGCCCAGCGAAGGCGGGGAGCGCGGCTGAGTCCGCCTACTTGATCCAACGTCGGGCTCGAGTGCTCGCGATCGGCGCGGCCATGACCGGGACGAGGACGTCCTCTCGGGGCTGGGCTTCCTTCGCTTGGGGTGAGCGTTAGAGTGCCAACCGCAGTCCGGCCCATCGGTCGAGCCATCCCTTGACCTCCACGCGGCGCTGTACCGTCGCGCGGCCCGCTGCGCTGGCGAAAGCGGCGAGGGGCGGACGACCATTCCCACAAGGTCAGCCAGCCCATGGCAGGACACCAGGCGAACAGAGTCACCCCGCAGAGTAACCGCGACGCACGGTGCCGTTTCGGGCCAGCGCGAAATCGCGTCCGAGGTGGACGTGTAGGGCTCATCGCCATTGTGCAGATGCATCCGTGCCTGATTACGAATCTCCCACGGCACCCCGGGTAGGGACGCCATGGCTCGGGCTTCGACGCGTGCCTCCTCGCTCGGGTCCAGCTTCTCCGGGTCGAAGTAGGCGACATCCACGTCGCGCTCCGGCGAGACCGGGAGGTCGCTGATCGCGTCCCAGACGCGGTTGCGAACGAAGCCGGCACCGATCCACCAGTCCGGTAATCCAAGGTCGGCCGTGGCCCGAAGGACTCTCATCGCTACCGGGTCTGACTCGATCACGCCCACAACGTCCTGCGCGCTCATGACCACCCCAGCGACCCTAGACCAGCGGACATACGCACCGCCTGCGAGGCGTGGACCGAGGGTCCACCGCGGACATCTGCTCATTCCGCATGGCCGGCGTAGGCAGTGCCAGGATGTTCGGCATGTCTGGTCGCGCCATGAGCTTCGGACGGGTGGCGGAAGCATATGAACGGTTCCGGCCGGGATATCCCGTGGAACTTGTCGACCTGGTGATGACGTATGCGGGCAGGCCGGTTCGGGCTGCCCTCGAGATCGGCTCTGGGACAGGCAAAGCAACTCGTCTGTTCGCTCGACAGGGGATCGCGGTCACCGCGACCGAGCCGGACGGGGCCATGCTCGCCGAGCTGCGTAAGCACGTGCCAGCAAACGTCAAAGCCGTGCAAGCCTCGTTCGAGGACATACGACCGGGCGAACGCTACGACCTGGTTTATGCGGCAGCGGCGCTGCATTGGACTAGCGCGGAGCGGCGGTGGTCGCGCATGGCCGCGTTATTGAAGCCGGGCGGCGTGTTCGCCTCGTTCGGTGGGCCGATCCAGCTGGCCGACCCGGCTGTGCGGGAAGCGGTTCGGGTGGCCCGGACACCGTACTTGGAAAGCGACGAGATCCCGTCGCCCGACGGGACGCCTCCGGAACACGACATGCAATGGCCGGGTACGGAGCTCCAACGGTCCGAATGGTTCGTCGACGTTCAGCAGTCCGTGATCGAGCGCCGCCTGACGGTGAGCGCTGACGACTACGTCGGCCATCTCGCGACCATCTCGGCCTACCTCGAACTGCCGGCCGCGCAGCAAGAGCGGGTGTTCAGCCGGATCAGACGGGTCCTGCCGAAGACAGTCGAGATCGCCGCCGACATCACCGTCCATCTCGCATCTCGCGCGCTGGCGCGCGAGCGGTAACACGTCGGTCACGAGGGCGCTGTCCTGCCGACAGGAATCCGGAGGTAGCCGCTGTCCGGGTACATGGGCCGCCTCCGGGCCGGCCGAGAACGCCTCGAATGGCGTCCGGGCAGACCGGGCCGGGAGACGGGCCGTCCCGGGCCGGAGCGCCACCGGGGGGTGGGCGGCGCGTCCGGTCCGGGACGGCGGGGCCCCGCCAGTCGCCGGGGCCGGTGCGGGTCGGGGCCGGCGAACCGCCGACCTCGACCAGGTCAGCGCTGGACGACCAGCCGGTGCGCCCGCAGCAGCCGGGCCCACCAGGGGCGCGGCGGCCGGGCGGCGCGCGGGCCAGGCGCGGACAGGCCCTTCAGGCTCACCCAGCCACCCGGGCCCATGGTCACCGCGCCGATCGCCGGCGGGCGCCGCCGGCCGACCGCGACCACCCCGGCGGCGAGCAGGCCGGCGGCGATCACGCCGGCGCTGGCGGTGAGCAACCGGTCCGGGTCCAGCACCGGCCGGTAGCGCACCCGCCCACCGGACAGGACGAACGCGCCGACCGGGCGGCCCTGGTGGGTCACCGGCACCAGCGCGGCGCCGGGCGTGCCGGGCAGCTCCAGCACCGGGCCGACCGGCCCGCGTACTGCCGGCTGCCCGGCCTGGTCGGGCACCGGCCGGACCGGCGGGACCAGCGGGGCGGGTCCGGTGGGGTTGAAGATCGCGGTCATCGCGGGTACCTCCTAGCGGGAGTCGGATCCGGGACCGGTCAGCCGCACCGCGGCCCGGCCGGCGGCCAGCCGGGCGACCGGCACCCGGTACGGCGAGCAGGAGACGTAGTCCAGGCCGGCGTCGGCGAAGAAGGCCACCGAGTCCGGGTCGCCGCCGTGCTCCCCGCAGACACCCACGGTCAGCTCCGGGCGGGTGGCCCGGCCCTCGGCCACGGCCAGCCGGATCAGCCGGCCCACCCCGGTCGCGTCGATCGTCTCGAACGGTGAGACCGCGAAGATGCCCCGCTCCAGGTAGCCGCTGAAGAACGAGCCCTCCACGTCGTCCCGGGAGAACGCCCAGGTGGTCTGGGTCAGGTCGTTGGTGCCGAAGGAGAAGAAGTGGGCCTCGGCGGCGATGTCGCCGGCGGTCAGCGCGGCCCGCGGCGTCTCCACCATGGTGCCCACCGGGATCGGCGGCGCCCCCGGCACGGTGGCCAGCACGGCCTCCACCTCGGCCCGCACCGCGGCCAGCTCCCGCACGTCGGCGACCAGCGGCACCATGATCTCCGGCCGCGGGTCGCCGCCGGCGGCGACCCGCTGCGCCGTCGCCTCGGCGATCGCCCGCACCTGCATCCCGAAGAGGCCGGGCACCACCAGCCCCAGCCGTACGCCGCGCAGCCCGAGCATCGGGTTGGCCTCGTGCATCCGGCGTACCGCGGTCAGCAGGAGGCCGTCGCGTCCCGGGTCCTCGCCGAGCGCCTCCGCCCGGGCCACCCGGGCGGTCAGCTCGGCCAGCGGGGGCAGGAACTCGTGCAGCGGAGGGTCGATCAGCCGGATCGTCACCGGCAGCCCGTCCATCGCGGCGAGGATCCCCTCGATGTCGGCCCGCTGCAGGGGCAGCAGCGCGGCCAGCGCCTCGGCCAGCCGGTCCGGGTCGTCGGCCAGGATCAGCCGTTCCACCAGCTCCCGGCGGTCACCGAGGAACATGTGCTCGGTGCGGCACAGCCCGATCCCGGACGCCCCGAACCGGCGGGCCCGCTCGGCGTCGGCCGGGGTGTCCGCGTTGGCCCGGACGCCGAGCCGGCGCACCGCGTCGGCGTGCGAGAGCAGCCGGTGCACCGCGGCGACCAGCCGGTCTGCCTCCGGCTTCAGCTCGCCGGCGAGGTAGCGGGCCACGGGGGAGGGCTGCACCGGCACCTCGCCCGGGAAGACCCGGCCGGTGGTGCCGTCGATCGAGATCAGCTCCCCGGCGCGGACCACCCGGTCGCCGACGGTGAACTCGCCGCGCTCGGGGTCGATCCGCAGCGCCTCGGCGCCGCAGACGCAGGTACGGCCCATGCCCCGGGCCACCACGGCGGCGTGCGAGGTCTTGCCGCCCCGCGAGGTCAGCACCCCGCGTGCGGCGATCATGCCGGGCAGGTCGTCCGGATTGGTCTCCCGGCGCACCAGGATGACCGGTTCGGTGGCGGCGGCCGCGGCGGCCGAGTCGAACACCACCCGGCCCACGGCCGCGCCCGGCGAGGCGCCCACCGCGGTGGCGAGCGGCTCGGGCGCGGCGGCGAGGTCGAAGGCGGGGAACATCAGCTGCGCCAGCTGCCCGGCGGTCACCCGGTGCAGCGCCTCGTCGAGGCCGATCAGGCCCTCGTCGACCAGCTGGGCGGCGATCACGAACGCCGCCGCGGGGGTGCGCTTGCCGACCCGCGTCTGCAACATCCACAGCTTGCCGCGCTCGATGGTGAACTCGACGTCGCACAGGTCCCGGTAGTGCCGCTCCAACGTCGCCATGATCTCGGTCAGCTGCCGGAAGCTGGCCGGGTCGATCCGCTCCAGCTCGGCCAGGCCGACCGTGTTGCGGATGCCGGCCACCACGTCCTCACCCTGGGCGTCGGGCAGGTAGTCGCCGTACACGCCGGGGGCGCCGGTGGCCGGGTCACGGGTGAACGCGACCCCGGTGCCGGAGTCCGGGCCGAGGTTGCCGAAGACCATCGCCATCACGTTGACAGCGGTGCCGAGGTCGTCCGGGATGTGCTCCCGGCGCCGGTAGAGCACCGCCCGCTCGGCGTTCCAGGACTCGAACACCGCGCGGATCGCCAGGTAGAGCTGCTCGTGCGGGGCCTGCGGGAAGTCGTGCCCGACCTGCGCGGCGAACACCTTCTTGTACGTCCCGACCAGCCCGCGCAGCTGTTCGGCGTCCGGCCCGGCCGGCCCGGTCGTGGCGCGCAGGGCGGCCAGCTCCCGCTCGAACTCGTCGGCCGGTACGCCGTACACGGTCCGGCCGAACATCTGGATCAACCGCCGGTAGGAGTCCCAGGCGAAGCGCTCGTCGCCGCTCTGCGCGGCCAGCCCGGCCACCGTGGCGTCGTTGAGCCCGATGTCCAGGATCGTCTCCATCATGCCGGGCATGGAGTACCGCCCGCCCGAGCGGACGGCCAGCAGCAGCGGGTCGTGCGGGTCGCCGAAGCGCCGGCCGAGCCGGATCTCGATCTCCCGCAGGTGGCCGTTCACCTCGTCGAACAGGCCGGCCGGCGGCCGCCCGTCGGCCAGGTACGCCCGGCACGCCTCGGTGCTGACGGTGAACCCGGGCGGCACCGGCAGCCCGAGCCGGGTCATCTCCGCCAGGTTGGCGCCCTTGCCGCCGAGCAGGTCGGCCCGGCTCCGGTCGCCCTCGATGAAGTCGTAGACGTAAGTCGACATGCCGGCCTCCACTCCGCCGCCGCGGGAACGTCGTCCCATTCGTTGGTAGCAATGCCGGCGACGGCCGGGACAGGGCCGAACGGGGTACCTGACGGGCCGGAGGTCCCGGATGTCACAGCCCCGCCCTATCCTCGGGCGCGTGACCGCCGACCTGCAGCTGCGCCCCGTGCACGACGACGACCTGCCGGAGTTCTACCGGCACCAGCTGGATCCGGAGGCGATCCGGATGGCCGCCTTCACCGCCGACGACCCGGCCGACCGGGAGGGCTTCGCCGCCCACTGGAAGCGGGTGCGCACCGATCCGGCGATCGTGACCCGCACGGTGACCGTCGACGGCCAGGTGGTCGGGCATGTGCACGCCTTCCCCGTCGGCGAGCGCACCGAGGTCAGCTACTGGATCGACCGGCGACACTGGGGCCTCGGCTACGCCACCCGCGCCCTGGCCGCGCTGCTGCGCGAGGTGCCCCAGCGCCCGCTGCACGCCCGCGCCGCCAAGGACAACGTCGCCTCGCTCGCGGTGCTGCGCAAGTGCGGCTTCGTCATCTGCGGCGAGGACCGCGGCTACGCCGCCGGCCGCGGCCACGACGTCGAGGAGTACGTGCTGGAGCTCGCCGGCTGAGCCGGCCGGCCCCACCGACCCCGCCCCGCCCGGGCGTGGCCCCACCCTGGGCGGCCTGACCCCGCCCTGGGTTGGGCTGGCCGACCCCCACGCTGGGCTGGGCCGGCCCCACCCCGGGTCGCCGGTGCTCCCCGGCGGCGGCGTCGATCGGCGCGGGAACTACCCTCGCCGGGTGAACTGGCTGGATCTGATCGGCTGGGCCGGCTCCGCGCTGCTGGTCTGGTCGCTGTTGCAGGCGCGCATCCTGCGACTGCGCGCCCTCAACCTGGTCGGCTGCCTGGTGCTGATCGGCTACAACGCCGCCCTGGCGGTCTGGCCCATGGTCGGGCTGAACGTGGTGCTGGCCGTGATCAACATCTGGTACCTGCGGAAGATGCTGGCCACCCGGCACGACGAGGCGACCTACCAGGTGGTCGAGGTCGGCGTCGACGACCAGTTCCTCGCCCACACCCTGCGGGTGCACGGCGCCGACATCGCCCGGTTCAACCCCGGCTTCCGCTGGCCGCCCGGCACCGCCGCCGAGCGTTCGGCGTTCCTGGTGGTCCGCGCCGACGAGGTGGTCGGGGTGGTGCTCTCGCACGCCGAGCCCGGCGGCGTGGCCCAGATCGACCTCGACTACGTGACCCAGCGGTTCCGCGACTTCACCCCGGGCGAGTTCGTCTACCGGCGCAGCCGGCTCTTCACCGACCGGGGCTTCCGCCGGGTGGTCAGCCCGCCCGGCATGGTCGCCCCCTACTACCACCGGCTCGGCTTCCGCCCGGAGGGCGACGCGTACGTGCTGGACCTGCCGGCCCCATCGGTCGGCGGGCGGGCGTAGCGCGGGTCACCCGGACGGCGGAAGCAGGATTCACCGCCCGGTCCGCGGGGCACAGATGCGCGTACGCCGGCGGGGCCTCCGCCCGGCGGCGCCGGTCGGCGCGGTCCGTGCGAGGGAGAACCGGGCGTGCAGAGCTACGGGAGCCAACTGGCCCTGGTCGGTGTCCTGATCGTCCTGAACGCCCTGTTCGCTGGCAGCGAGATGGCGCTGGTCTCGTTGCGGGACAGCCAGGTCCAGCGGCTGGAACGCACCAGCCGGGCCGGCCGCGTGCTGGCCCGCCTCGCCACCGACCCGAACCGCTTCCTGGCCACCATCCAGATCGGCATCACGCTCGCCGGGTTCCTGGCCTCGGCCGCCGCCGCGGTCTCCCTGGCCCGGCCGCTGGTACCGCTGCTGGGCGCGCTCGGCGGCACCGCCGAGCCGGTCGCGATCGTGGCGGTCACCCTGGTGCTGACGTTCGTCACCCTGGTCTTCGGCGAACTGGCCCCGAAGCGGATCGCCATGCAGGTGCCCGAGCGCTGGGCGCTGCTCGTCGCCCGCCCGCTGGACCTGCTCGCCACCCTCACCCGGCCGGCCGTCTGGGCGCTCGGCGCCACCAGCGACCTGGTTGTCCGCCTGGTCGGGCTCAACCCGCAGCCGAAACGCGACGAGATCAGCCCCGACGAGCTGCGCGACATCGTCGCCGGCAACCACGGCTTCACCAAGGAGCAACAGACCATCATCGCCGGCGCGGTCGAGATCGCCGACCGGCAGCTGCGGGCGGTGCTGGTGCCCCGGCTGCAGGTCTTCACGCTGGACAGCGGGACCACCGCCGAGGCCGCCCGGCTGGTGCTCGCCGCGTCCGGGCACTCCCGCGCGCCCGTGGTACGCCACGGCGGCCTCGACGACGCGGTCGGCGTGATCCACCTGCGCGACCTGGTCGGCGTGCCGGACGACCGGCCGATCGACGACTGCGTCCGACCGCCGATGCTGCTACCGGACTCGCTGCCGGTGGTCGACGCGCTGCGCCAGTTCAAGGCGGAACGTCAGCACATCGCCCTGGTGGTGGACGAGCGGGGCGCCGTCGACGGGATCGTCACCCTGGAGGACATCCTCGAGGAGATCGTCGGCGAGATCTACGACGAGACCGACCGGGACCTGGGCGCGGTGCGCACCGAGCCGGACGGTGCGCTGCTGCTGCCCGGCACCTTCCCGGTGCACGACCTGCCGGACCTCGGCGTCGAACTGCCCGGCCGCCCCGAGGGCGACTACACCACTGTCGCCGGGCTGGTGCTCGCCTGCCTCGGCCACATCCCCACGGTGGCCGGCGAGAGCGTCACCGTCGACGGCTGGGACCTGGTGGTCACCCGGATCGCGCACCGCGCGATCGCCGAGGTGCGGCTGTGCCGGTCCGCACCCAGCGATGACGCCCCGGATCCGGACGCCGAGCCGATGCTGGACCGGGCAGGCAACTGACACCGCTGCCCGCACCCCGCACCCGACCCGCCCGCGTCCGGATCAACGCCCCCGGGATCGCCGCCGGAGCCGGACATCCCGCGCCGCGCGGCCCCGCGTCCATCCCGCCTGTGCTGGTGTGGGGGACGGTCAGGCGGGGGTGAGGTTCTGCAGCCGGACCTGGCCGCGGGCCACCAGCCGGGCGTCCGCGTCGGTGATCTCCACCTGCCAGAGCTGCTGGCTGCGGCCCCGGTGCACCGGGGTGCCGACCGCGGTCAGCTCCCCGTCGCGGACCGCGCGCAGGAAGTCGGTCTGGTTGGACACGCCGACGACCTGGCCGCGGTCGCCCAACCAGAGGGCGCCGCCCACGCTGGCCGCCGTCTCCACCACCGCGCAGTACACCCCGCCGTGCTGGATGCCGTACGGCTGGTGCAGGTCCGGGCGGACCTGCCAGCGGATGACGACCCGGTCGCCGCTCACCTCGTCGAACTTCAGGCCGAGCAGGGCCACGAAGCCGCCCGCCATCTCCGTCGTCTCCACGCAGCCCTCCTCGATCATGGAATCGCCAGCGTATCCGGCGTCGGCTCGGCAAACCCGGTACGGGTCACCGCCTCGGATGGGGGAGAATCGGTGACCGTGACCGACATCAGCCTTCCGCCGCCCGGGCGGGACTCCCTCACCGAAGACCTGCTGTGGCGTGGCCTGATCCAGGACTCCACCGGCATCGACGAGCTGCGCGCGCTGCTCGACGGCCCCAGGGCGGCCTTCTATGTGGGCTTCGACCCGACCGCGCCCAGCCTGCACGTCGGCCACCTCGTGCAGGTCGCCACGGCCCGCCGGCTCCAGCTCGCCGGGCACCGCCCGCTGCTGCTGGTGGGCGGGGCGACCGGGCAGATCGGTGATCCGAAGGAGAGCGCGGAGCGCACGCTCAACCCGCCGGAGGTGGTCGCCGGCTGGGTGGCCCGGATCCGCGACCAGCTCGCCCCGTTCGTCTCGTACACCGGGGAGAACGCCGCGCAACTGGTCAACAACCTGGACTGGACCGGCGAGATGTCGGTGGTCGAGTTCCTCCGCGACGTCGGCAAGCACTTCCCGGTCAACAAGATGCTCGCCCGGGAGGTGGTCAAGGCTCGGCTGGAGAGCGGCATCAGCTTCACCGAGTTCAGCTACCAGCTGCTGCAGGCGAACGACTTCTTCGAGCTGCACCGCCGGCACGGCTGCCAACTCCAGTTCGGCGGCTCCGACCAGTGGGGCAACATCACCGCCGGGGTCGACTACGTCCGCCGGCGGGGCGCCGGGCCGGTTCAGGCGTTCACCACCCCGCTGGTCACCAGGTCGGACGGGACGAAGTTCGGCAAGACCGAGGGTGGCGCGGTCTGGCTCGACCCCGAGATGACCAGCCCGTACGCCTTCTACCAGTTCTGGGTCAACGTCGAGGACCGGGACGTGAACCGCTACCTGCGCTTCTTCAGCTTCCGCTCCCGCGAGGAGCTGGAGGCGCTGGAGAAGGAGACCGCGGAGCGCCCGGCGGCGCGGCTGGCCCAGCGGGCGCTCGCCGAGGAACTCACCGCGCTGGTGCACGGCGAGCGGGAGATGGCCCAGGCGGTCGCCGCCAGCCAAGCGCTCTTCGGCCGGGGCTCGCTGACCGACCTCACCCCGGCGACGCTGCGGGCCGCGCTGACCGAGGCGGGCCTGGTCCACGTCGGCGGCGAACTGCCCGACGTGGCCGCGCTGCTGCGTGAGTCCGGGCTGGTGCCGAGCCACAAGGAGGCGCGACGGGTGATCGCGGAGGGCGGCGCCTACGTGAACAACAACCGGGTGACCGACGTCGACGCGCGGGTCTCTCCGGAGGACCTGCTGCACGGCCGGTACCTGGTGCTGCGCCGCGGCAAGCGGTCCTTCGCCGGTGTCGAGGTGGAGAGATAGCCGTACGTCGACGGTGTGACGCGGGACGCGCCCGGTGGATTTGACGATCAATCCGCCGGGCGCGTAACTTTCTCTCTGCCAGCGCGGAACGGACGAAAAGGGCGAAAGTCCTAGAGGCCGGAGCGCGGGAACAACCTCAGGGTTCGACGGGTTGACCTCGTCGGAGCCTGGTCCGGGTGGTGCCCCGGATTCGCCGAGGGGCGGATTTGGTGAGGCGGAACCGACCGGGTATGGTTGACGACCGGCAGGGCACCGGGCGAGCTTGCGGGAAACCGCGGCGGCCGGCCTGCTGAATTCCACGAACGGAACGGCGCGAGTCGGGCTCTTCGTGGTGCCCGGAAATCGGGTGGAAGCATGGCAAACCGCGAAACATCGGTTTGACACGGCAGAAACCACCGGGTAACGTAGCAAAAGTGCCCGGCGCGAGAGCGGCGGGTGGAGCAGCCCCGGATGGGGGCCTCACGGTGTGGGGTTTCCGGATGGTGTGTGGTTGTTCTTTGAGAACTCAACAGGGTGCTTGATAAGCCAGTGCCAAA